>Ga0194115_10005265_pt1 | contig 13524 bp, 19 predicted proteins | sample TA2MahsurfametaG_3_FD_148656 | JGI IMG/M metagenome (GOLD analysis project Ga0194115, IMG submission 148656) | Freshwater microbial communities from Lake Tanganyika, Tanzania - TA2015002 Mahale S4 surface | ecosystem: Environmental > Aquatic > Freshwater > Lake | place: Tanzania: Lake...
AGAAGAAGGGACGCGCAAAAGTATCGCAGAAATCGTCGCAGATGTGCAGATGTAGCTTGTCCCATCAAACTTGGATGCGGCGGCGTAGATGCTATTTGTTACTTTGTCCGTGTACTGCACTTCGTCGGTGTCCGCCTTGGATCCAGATTCGTCATGGCCTTCGCGTTGTCAGAGAGACCGGGAGCCGATCGTGACTGAAAGTGACTATGAACTGTGAACTGTGAACTGTTTGATCCATTCAAAGTTGTCGATTCGTTGTGTTTCTCAAAGAAGATACCATACCATTGATCACTGTCACATGTGAACCGCGGGCACTCCATCGCCCCTCATGTATCCCAGCGTCAAGCCTCAATGCGACTGTCCACTATTTCGTCCTCTCCGCGCTCATTAGTTGGCCACGAAATGAATCTACGACGTGGGAGTAATGATTGGTCAGCAGACGGGATGAAGTCGGACGACGAACCGAAGCTAGAAGGCAATCACCGTAGTTCTCAAAGCCCAGCGGACCGTTGTAGACCAACTGCCAAAATTCGGTCACAATCTCATTCATGGTTTTTGTGTCCCTTGTACATCATGATGGGGCTGAAATATAATCCCTCATTTGTCTTTCTGGTATTGACACCTGTGATCTATTCATCCACCTTGGTTTATGCGGTTGTAAACTGCGGGACACCCACCAAGATCTTTTTGCTCGCTGGGCAGTCAAACATGGTGGGGATGGGCTCCGGCGAACACATGCGAAAACTAATGAACGATACAAAAACACATGATGAATATTCCACCTATTGAAATGAAACAAGTAACGACTGGGCAGAACGAGATGACGTATTTGTCAAATTCGATGATCACACGGGGTTCCTAAGGGTCGGCTTCGGTGCCAACTTTGACCTATTTGGGCCTGAGCTCGGTCTGGGATCGGTTTTGGGTGACGAATTACTTGGTTGTATGTGTCAGCCCATGTTCTTCTTGAAGACGGCATACGGTGGTAGAGATCTAGCTATTGACTTTCGACCTCCAAGTTCGGGTAGGGGAAGCTATCCGGGTGTCAAGCCTGTGCACTATGGATGGCAATACCGCGAGATGATCGATGAGATTCTATCTACACTGGATCAGTTAGACACGATCGTTCCTGGATATGACAAAGATCTCGGCTTTGAGTTGGCAGGATTCGTGTGGTTTCAAGGTACGTCGTTTCTTTCTTTCATCACCATCATCGCTGCCTGTCCGGCGCCGATCTCATTCAACATCGATTCTACATTTCATGGCATGGTACAGGTTGGAATGACATGATCGAGTTGCCCAAAGTACAAGAATATGAATTCAATTTAGCAAATCTGATTCGGGATGTACGAGAAGATCTTGACGCTCCGATGATACCCATCATCATTGGAGGAATGGGTCAGTTTGGAGTCAACACGTCTGGCTAGTGAGTTTCGATATTCTGTCAATTTTGAAACACGCGTAGATGTGGATTTGTTTTCTCACAGCTTCCGTTCTATTGATAGTGATGCTGATCGATACTATGCGATGCAACATGCGGAACAGGCCGTAACACTGTATGAAGAATTTCGGAACAACACACTTTATGTACCGACGGCACGATTCATGAATTATCCTGGTAATGACACATACAACGGTCAATACCATTATGACGGAAGAGCCGATGTCTACACACATATTGGTAGGGCGTTTGGTGAAGGCATGATTCAACTTTTAGGGAATGAAACGGGACGAGAGAAACGAAACATTCGCGCCTATAGAACTAGCACTGCGTGGCGTCGTTAATTTGTTGACCTAGTGCAACTGGCTTGAAAATTATGTTCCCTGAAGAGCGCGACTGGGATCATGTCTTTCTAGATTATTTTTATGAAAGTGGTTTTGTATGTTGTTTACGCTGCCTCGACGTTCTCCGTCGTTTCTTCACCGTACTCCACGATTACATCGTCAGCTTGTAGAGAGGCACCGGGGGCGATGTTAATCTTTCCAATAGTTCCAGCTCGAGGGGCACGAATAATATTTTGCATCTTCATCGCTTCAACAATGCAGAGTTCTTGCCCAGCTTCAACGTGGTCTCCCTCTGCAACGGCAAGGCTGATCAATGTACCAGGCATTGGGCTCAGCACAAAGTCACTTGTATCTACAACCTTTGGAACATGCATGAACTTGCTCAATTCATACTCCCTCGGGCTTTGAACAAGGCAGGTGGAGGTGGCTCCATACATTTGCACGTTGAGATTTCCTTCCAGGGACTCACTAATTACCTACAGATGGGGAAATGGAATACATAGTCAGTCCAATTGGTCTGCAAGCTGCAGTAATTTTCCCACTAAATTCACGTACCTGGATAGTGCGGGATTCGCCATCGATTGAGACTCGTGCTTGGAATTGGGCTGGATCGTACGAGAGTGAGTCCACCTTGACGAGCCTTTCTGTCTTAGGTCCATCACCAGAAATTTTCGTCACGCGACTTGCATCGCCAACGAGTTGGACTTCAAAGGCATCACCAAACATACCTCCCAGTCGCACAACTACCGGGGAGTTGGTGGGTGCGACTGGACCGCGTTGGAGGTACGATTCTCGATGCGAATCAATCAAAGCAACGGCCACTGCAAGTTCCTCTTCTTGGCTGTCAGTTAGTTGGACTCCAGTGAATTCCGGAATATGCCGAGGAAGAAAGGATGTCGAAGTTTCACCGGCTTGAAAGGCAGGATGGCGTAAGACTGCGTTACAGAGTCGAGCATTGTGTTGTACACCTTCAATGACATACTGATCAAGGCCATCTGCCAACTTTTTGACTGCCTCCAATCGTGTCGGAGCATAGGCGATAATTTTGGCAAGCATTGGGTCGTATAGGGGAGATACTACATGCCCTTCGACGACGCCAGAGTCCATGCGAATATACGACCCATCTGCATCGACCGTTTTGCTATCGGGTTCCCGATACTTCACCAATGGACCGGTCGATGGCAGATATCCCCGAAGAGGATCTTCGGCATAGATACGAGCCTCAACGGCATGACCCTTGTAGGGCATGAGAGTGCCCTCGATTTGCAATTCTGGTGGTAAGCCAAGGCCTGCACCGACCCAGATCATAGCCTTTACAAGGTCAACTCCGGAGACAGCTTCGGTGACGGGGTGTTCGACCTGAAGACGAGTATTCATTTCAAGAAAGTAAAAATTCTGTTTCTCGTCGACCAACCACTCGACAGTCCCAGCACTGACATATCCAACGCGTTGACATAGTCGCTTTACCTGTTCTGCCATCTTATGTCGAGTCTCTTCAGTGAGCAAGCATGAAGGAGATTCTTCAATAACTTTCTGATTCCGTCTTTGGATAGAGCATTCACGTTCGGGGAATACAACGACTTGAAGATCTTCAGGCTTTTCAAGATTTCCACCAGGTGGAGGACTGCAAATGACTTGGAACTCAATATGATGAGGATTTTCAATATACTTTTCGATCAATAGACGATCGTCAGCAAAGAACTTTTTCGATTCACTTTTCGCCATGGGGTAGGCCTCTCGGACTTCTTGGTCGTTGTAACACGTTCGCATACCCTTCCCACCACCACCAGCGGCAGCCTTGACGAGGACAGGGTAACCAATATCGTTCGCAACTTCTATCGCGTGATCGAGAGAGGTGATTTCGCCATCGAAACCAGGAATGATGCTGACACCAGCTTCAGCGGCGATGACTTTGCTTTGGATCTTATCTCCCATCTGTTCGATGGCGTATGTTCCCGGTCCTAGCCAAACGACACCTTCCTTCTCAATGGCGTTACAGAACTGAGAATTTTCAGAGAGAAAACCATAGCCAGGATGAACAGCTTGAGCACCAGTTTGACGGATAACTTCCAGCACCTTCGGAACATTGAGATAACTCAAAGAGGAGTCACCGGGTCCTACGCAGACAGCCTCATCTGCTTCTTGGACGAATGGAGCCTTGGCATCCGCGGTCGAATAGATGGCAACACTCTTGATCCCTAATTTGCGACATGTGCGAGCGACTCGTTGACTTATCTCGCCTCGATTAGCAACGAGAACTTTTTCAAAGGGACGGTCTGGGATAGACGCAAGGTATCTTCGGCATATGGCCGAATGTCGACTTATGCTCCGAATTGATTGACGCAGCATTTTTCGATGTTTGATAATGGATATTGGAATAAAAATAACTTAAGATTATGAATCGTCGTCGTGGGGGAATTTGTGGAAGCCGGTATTCGGGTTGACAAGACCCTAGCTAGGGGCGGTAATTTGTTGAAGGCCTCCGACTTGGAGTTCGCGGCTGTTGGAGATGCGAACCCAGCGTTTTCCCGGCATCTGTGACATTTTCCTCAGAATTCTCATCTTAATACTATAGTAGATACGATATATATGTCATAGCCATACATTTGAATTTAAAGATTCGCTCTAGTCGACCGACATGGTTCGCATTGGTTTGTCCCAGTGGCTTCCGCCGACCAACATTTGATCACAAACGACTCGTACGTGACTCGAAAACGCCCATACCCTTGTTTTCAAAAACATAAAAGGAGTCATTCCACAACAATTCATTTTCGGCATCCATACGTTGGGACCCCATGCCACGATGAGCGCTATGTTATCCAAATATGAACTTATTTGTCATCCACTCTTTCTGATCGTATCTGGTGCTTTCAATGTCCCCCCCGTCGTACTCGGTATTTTGGGTGTCGTCGAATGGTGTACCTTTTTTTCCAACTGGTTACTTTGGAACGTAGTGTTAGCAGCTTTAAACATGGTGATGTCCATCTATTGTGTATACAAAATTCGGAGGGCTACCAGGATATCCCCAGGAGAGACCGTAGATGACCATGGACAGAGTAATGCTGGTGATGGAATTGAAGAAGAAATAGAGACCCCTACCATTACCATGAACAAGGGGGATGATGCCTCAGAGACTGATTCCAACTCAAATACTAACAACGACCTTCCGAATATCACACCGGTGTCTCAGAAAAAAGGTTGCTTTAGTCGATTAGTTCATTATCGAACACCGGCCAATGATAGAATACGGTATCTGATCTGTTATGATGGAATTACTACCACCTATTCGATTGTATTCCTTGTGTGGATTTTTTGGTTATCCGAGGGACTACAACGAATAACACAAGCGGATGCCGCGAGGATACAAGATGAAGAAGACTTTGATGGATGTTTCACCCTTCATGACCGATACATGATGACATCCTTAGTCTGTGGCTTTGCCTTTTTTGGATTTGTAATAGCAGCAGGTACCGCATCGATATGTAATCCAGATCGTTCCTCATGAAACATCTTCGGAAGACTACGGTCGACAGACGGCGCCTTGTGTATGAAAGGGGTGAACCCTGAGCCTTTCCGTGTATATATCGGCTCTACTGTTGGAACCATTAAGAGAAGCAACAACTAACTGTAAGCTGTCTTCGTACCCTGTCGTTCCCCCACAAGCGTTCTAGTACTACTAGTGCAAAGGTATGACGTTCTTCCTGTGTGTCTCTAGTAGATTTATGTTGCCCTTTCAACGTGCTGGGCAAAGAAAAAACAATCGACTAGGCAACACGCTTTTCGTTTTTGTTGTTGCTGTTGTTGTCACGTCGATGAATATGGGGGCGAAGTGGGGTGAAGTCCGTAACATAACATAATTTCATTTATCGCAAGCAGCAAAGGGAGCATCCGAATGCGACGAGGACAAGACTTAAGTACAAATAACCACAGCTGATGGCAGCGTCTATCCATTCATCTTCCCAGAAACATTTTCCATCAGCTTCCAAACGGACGGAGACACCATACGAGAGGAACATAATCCATCCAATGAAGAAAAGAATGTACATTGCCATGATCTTATCATAGCAGAGAACATGCTTAATTCGTGCAAATGAATTGGCAGCACCTTGCTCGTTTTGTTTGGGGGTGGCAAAGCTCTTGTAGTTTGTTATCGTCGTGTTCTGTGTTTCGACGTCTCCACCCTCGGTGACAGCGGGTGTGAGAAAAGTATCATTAGATTCTCCAATCTTGTTCACGACATATATCGATGCTATCATATGGACGATACAAAGTACACCATTCGTGAATAACCAAGTGGAGAGGTAACATCCAAAGGTAGCACTTCGCATACCGAAGTAAAGTCCAGGAATGTTCAAGCAGAAGGTAAGTCCCAAGTAGGGGAAGAAGGGAGTGCAGATGGCATCCTTGAGAGGATCGAATGCCAAACCACAAGCCTTGCAGGGCAACGTAAGGATCTTGCAGATACCATTGCAGAGACCCTTGGTCATATCTCCACAAGTTTCACAAAGTACGGCAGCCATGATGATAGAGGTTTACGTTTAACGTGTATTCGGAGAAAGAAGGGAAGAATATGTTGACACCTGGAGAGGTGGAGAGGTGTGGCCAGACGACAACAGAAATTCGTGAACCGTTGGGTGCATTCGGAACCAAAGTTTATGGGGATCGACGCCTCAAAATACCCGTCACCGTTATATTTCTTAAATACTTGTCGCCAATTTGATCGTCTGCGATTGCCGAGGACTCCAGAACGCATAGGTATCCAGGTAGTTATCTCATCTAGATAAGTGACTAGGATAGTTCGCAGCTCGACGCGACAGAAATCAAGGAGTTTGACTGTCGCTAGAGTATCCGTCAAGGTTTTGGTGCATCGTGACATCAAGTGAGCCATTGGCTATCGACACGAGGTGAGTTAATCTAACATTACTACAGCTGTACATGGGAATACGATCGATTCGCAAGATAGTACAGAAGTGGAAATTCAATTCTGCGCAAGAAAAGCTGCGCCCATTCCTACAAGTAGGACTGTAGCGAATTTAAGTGTCACAGTCGTTTGTTGGAAAGACTCTGAAGCATCAGGGCTAGTCCTTATCACCAAATCGCGGTGCAGCATTAGTCGTACCGTAGCTAGACCAAATTTCTTTTTTTCCTCCGTCACATGCCCGGGGGTTCTCGTAGACCTTCGCCATCCCCAAAAAAAAGAATGATCGCGTAAAAACTCCTTTTGTCCGCGACGGGCAGGCTCGTTTCGGCTTCTGGTCAACTTCGTCGGTTCGACGTTCCCTCCGACGCCATCTGTCGCTGTCTCGTAAAATCCTTACCGTAGCATGTCTGTCCATCTAACCGTTCGGCCTTCGCTTTCTGCTCGAGGGCCAGTGAACGACGACCGCCGTAGAGCAATGTGATGAGAAACCAAACATGAGCTTCTTCGTCACACGCAGGTACGGTAGGCATAGATTTTTACCGACGCCATAGGAGATTGGCCATCACAATCTCGTTTGATTTTTTTTGTTTTCAAAGCTCCAAAACAGAGGCCACATCAATATATATATCATCCATTATGACTTCCATCAATGATGCGGACAACGTCGTTGTTGATCCTGAAGACTGGGAGGAATGGGATGGATCTTCACCCTTTTGGATACACTGTGTCGCTGGAAGTTTAGCAGGAGTGGCGGAACACACTCTCGTCTACCCCCTGGATACAGTACGGACACATATCCAAGTTTGTGCAGCCTGTCACTTTAATCCCAAAAAAATTACCATGTCAGGACATCCTCCTCCTCCACATGGCAGTAATAGTCTGTTACAAAGAGCAACTTTCCAAGCGAATGTGGGGATGTGGCAAACCATACGGCAATTGGTTACGGAAGTTCCAGTCGCTGCCATTGAAGGAGGGGCGACGACGACTACAACCTCTCCCCGTCCAAGCCCTGGAGGTGGATCGACTAGTTTAGTTTCAATGGCACAGCTTGCTGGTGTGACACGACTGTGGAGAGGTGTACAAACTATTTTAATTGGATGTATTCCGGCACATGCCTTATATTTTGGTTCCTACGAACTTGTCAAAGCGGCGACACTTGATGAAGAGGGGAAAGTAACAACCTATGGGAGTGCATTGGCTGGTGCTGCCGCCGTAACTGGACATGATATCATTCTTGGTCCGTTAGATACGATCAAACAACGATTGCAGTTGGGTCATTATCGGGGTATGTCACATGCAATTTCGACAATGATTGCTAATGAGGGGATCATTAGTTTGTACCGTAGTTTCCCAGTGACACTCGCTACCAATATCCCATACGGAGTAGTCATGGTCGGAACGAATGAATTTTTAAAGAAACAATGGAGTTCCGGTGGCGAATTAACGTTGGGAGTTACCATGGCTAGCAGTTCCGTGGCTGGTCTGTTGGCAGCTGCATTAACGACGCCACTGGATCGGATCAAGACCTACCTACAAACACAGCAGTTAACACCCGCCTGTTCCGTCGGTTCACCTCCCCCCGACCACTGTCCGATTAAGGCAAGTGATCGACCCATCATTACTGGATGGAGAGATGCTGCGATACGAATTTATCAAACAGAAGGCGGGGTAGGATTCTTTCGTGGTTTGACACCTCGTATTTTATCTCATACTCCTGCGGTAGCAATTTCATGGACGACATATGAAACTGCGAAGAAATATCTTCAGTCAATAGAATGGTAAAGAACAATCGCGGGGAAGAGAAAAAAAGGAAAATGAAGTCCAATGGTGCACTTCAAGACTCCCTCTGGAGTGTTGACATACCTCTAGAGCCTCTAGAGGTTTCGTCGACAATGCTAGCCCCCCCGTAAACACATATCCTTCAAAATCAGTCGATGGTACAGACTTTACTGTTAATAGAGGTGGAGTTATGGGCCTTCAAATATTACTTTCCACCAGTTTGGTACAAAGCTTTATTCGGGTTGTATACACGAGGTACACGAAAGGATCACTCAAGTCACGGATATTGCTTCCCGAATGTATTTCTTCAAGCGGATATGCCTGACGTCGGAAGAGTGTTTCAACTTTGAACATTCTTTGCGACTAGTAGAATAACCAACAGAGGTCGAAAACCGGTCGTTGTGAGTTGTGAGGGCGTTTGGTAGGGTGGTGATAATTTGTTGGGGAATCGAACTCCATCCTGATAGACGCCTCACTTCATGGTAGATCCTTCTTCATTTCCATTACCATTCTGATCCCTGTGAATCTAGACAATACACGAACCATAGCGTTGATACCCCTGGTTTCATACCCACATTTCTGGTACAACGTCACAGCTGGTCGGTTCTTCGTGTCGACGGACAAGGTAATTCTTCGTCTTTTCTCGCTCTTGTCATCACTGCTTTCCACAGCTATACGTTCTACTTCCTGTACTAATCGTGTAGCCAATCCCTGTCCCCTTGCCTTCGGTGAAACGAATACATTCTGAATCAAGAGTGAACCATTGGACTGTGATCGAAGATCCAATGTGCCAAGAATTCGATAGGGATAGAACCTTTCCTTGGCGACTAGACAAAGGCTTCGTCCAGTCATAGCGTTCTTGGCAGAAATGAAGTTCCGCTGAGCGTTCAACATGTTTTTTGGTTCGACGCCTTCTTCATCGACGAAGGCTTGAATACGACAAGCTCGAATTCCTTCTAGGTCATTCGGCAAGTCTGCGGGGGTTACCACTATGTTCCAGTTTTTGTCTTCTATCTTCAAGTTCTCGATAGCCGTGGCTACATTCTGCCAGCCTGCCATACCTTGGACTGATTGTGAAGCAGGACGAATATTCAGAGCAAGAGCATTGACCAAGTGGATGCAGCACGATCCAATTACCAGTGCGGGAAGTAGTACCAACCCGAATCTAGTAGCCCTACAACTCCAGAACACCATTCGACTGCCTTTATATTCTACAAGAATGAGCACACCGGTACCCGTAACCTTGGGAATATGGTACTACTGCGTCGTTAGCGCTTCGACGATCCATATATCACAGCCATCACAAAAGTGGCCGAAACTATCATGGCGTGCTTCGTACTTGTCCCAATCTGGAGTGACGGTGAGTCAGGCAACCGAGAGAATTCTCATTGCGGCCCCTTTAACTGTAAAACGTCATTCCTGGACCGTTCATTGGCTCAAATGGATCAAGTCTCATTTTTTCGTCTGGACGTCACACGCATCCGAGTTACCGTATCGACATAACGGAGACTCGCAACCGAGCAGCTCACACTTTGGAGCTAGAAACTGCTAGATCAACACAAACGAAAGAACAAGGACAGAATCATCATTTTTAAGTACAGAATCAACTTAGAAAATAGGAACCTTCCACCGCGCTAATCAAGCGTCTACCCAGTAAACCACAAATCACATGCTGTGGCGACTATAGCTCACTGTCCGTATGACTTGCAATCTCATACAACTTGGTGAAGAAATTAATCGTCAAGACAAGGACGACAGTAGAACCCAGTACCAATGGACCAATCGGGTCATCCCATCTTGCAGGGATACGAGATCGGATCTGATCAGCGCGCCACATGAAGGTATGAAGTGCGTAGACACAGAATCCCAAGGAGATAGGAAGTAAAGCCAAAGCATACCATTCACCCCACGTTTCTCCACTTTCTTCCGAGAAGGCAAGGATCCCAGAGGCAATCGACGACAAAATGACAGCATAGTGAAGCCAATGGAGGTAGGTTCTTTCGTTTGCAACTGTACGGAAAACAGGGTCGATTTGACAGGGAAATGAGTATGAGGGACAAAAAACATTCCGTTTCCGTTATCACCCATCGGTGTACTTACAGAATACCTTTGGTTCAATCTTCTGGATCGAGGTCGGTGCGACGATACTTTCTGCATAACCATTGAATCGCGAGCAAAAGGGGAACATCCAACTGCAGCATCCCTCTTCATCGTCATCATAAAGTTCTTCGGGCTTATCATAGTAATCAAATCCAATATCCCCCGTACCCTTCTCTCCGATCAAACCCTTCGACGCAGCCGCCGAGGCATGGGTCCGACCGACTGCGGTATCCTTCCGATTATGAGCAGTATCCCCAAAGGGAAGGAGGTGACTATAGACTTGATTGGCACCAGGTCCAGCTCCGACGTCGGTCTCTGCCAAGACCCGTCCCCCCCCAGAGGCGATAATCGATTCACGGAGGGAGGCATCATCGACCCAATAGGGGACACTCCTTACATCTTCGGGAAGGAGGACGGCACAACCATGACAATACTTGGAATATTTGTGACACTCGTAGAGTAGACCCGAATTTTGAAGGTCCGTTACCCATTTGGGGGGAGTCAAATTCCCACCCTTTAATTCCAATTTGATTTCTAATACGGCATGGGGGAAACGAGTAATATCGGTAGGTTGCAGAATCCACGATGGGTCTCGATGCCAGACCTTCATATCCTGTAGGTCATATCCACGTTCTGAAATCATACAAAGATTGGTATCCAAGGAAACACGGACCGTCGCGTCAAAGGGGATTTGAAAGGCAGTACGCATACATTGAGTACGGACAGTCGGTACCAATTGCTTACTAACACAGACCTGTGTAATTTCTCGGACCAATGTCTCCCACTCTTCAATTTCCTTTTCGGACTTTCCCTTGGTACGCATTTGCTTCTTCTTCTCCTCAATAGGATACGTCCCCTTCATGACAGACTGGACTTCCGAGGCATCAACCTGTGCGGAATTTTGGAGTATATATGAGTTACTGATGACAGACACCTTGGAAGTTGTACTCTGATATCCCGTGTCCCATTTTCCCACTTACCACAAAACGTTCCTTGACGGATACTTCTCCTGTCCATTTATCATTGTGCGTCTTTCTTTCGACGAAGACCATTGTGGGATCACCAGGTCCATACCAACGAAGACGTAGGGCGATTGCACCAGGAGTCTTATCTAATCGTCCATGATACAATTCCAATTGATCATTATCGACGTAGACTGAATTGGTAAATTGTGAATCACTTTCACCCGTCGAAGTCTTTTGTAAAAAGACAGGAAGATGTCTCAAGACGAAATATTTGACACGACTGACATCTTCTGTCTTGATCCAATATTTCGTCGTCGAACGGAGGAAGGATTGAGAGGCATCCTTGTTTTCTTGCGCGACTTGATCCTCACGGAGACGAGCATAAATTTGGGACAATCGGACGACTAAATCGGAATAGTCTCCCCGTACCCAAGCTTGGGCATGCATCCGGGAGACATAAAATGCCTTGCAGGGATTATTCGGTAGATTCTTATCATGTTTCTTCAGAATCTTATGGAATCCCATAAAGTTAAGATTGACATACTTTTCCAACCGTAAAAAGTCATCAGCAATCGTATCGGCCAATTTCCTCATCTTTTCCTTATCCTTCGTATCATCCATCCCCTCTGCGTCGGCAATCTTCTGTCGGAGGATGGTCACCTTTTCCAAGGTAAACTTCTCAACCTTCGATAGTTCAGAATCGATTAATTTCAAAAAGGATTCTTCCGTCGCAGTTTGATTATCCATGGCAAGTCCACGGGCATTTGTTTGAGGTGGCATCGTCAAGGAAACTTGACGATGTTCCAAATCAACCCTGTTGGTTTTTTATATTTTTTGAGGTATTCGAAAGATAGTCGAAAGACGGATAAATGATTTGAATGAGAAAAAGAAAGAATGATAAAAATGGGCCACCGGGACAAACCAACAATAGGGTAGAATCCACGTAATACTCTATGGATCCTATGTCTGGAAACAACGACAATACCAAGAAACAACTACAGCAGTAACAACCACAAACCAACCAACCAACCAACAGCAAACTTACCCACTAGGAGAGATTTCTGCCAACATTTGGATAATATCATCGAGTCCAGAATAGTTCAAATAGGCGGATGCTCCATATTCAGGAGCAATGTTCGCCTTGAGATGTTCACCGTACTTCATTTTGTGACAATGACCAACAACAACCAACGAAGAAAAGAAATAAGAATCAAAGGGGGATTTGAAACGGGAACTTTCCAAATAAAAAACAAAGAAAGTGTGTTTATCAAAAGCAGATTCTCAAACACAAACGTAGTTTGGAGTTCGGAAGTCGTCTACTTTTGCTGTAGTTGTAGTCGTCTACAATATCCCTCTAACCAACAGTACAACGTCGGAATGAAAGGGGAAAAAAGAGGAAAGTGGGGGGGGCTCTACTAGTAGGAACAGTGAGAAAGAGAGAGGGAGAGTTTGTCGCAGTTATAGACGAAGAGTTAAGACAGAGTGGATGGATCTTGGCGTCGTTGGCGCACCCCCTTTCAACTGTCTGTTTTATGTGAGGACGAGGTGCAAATACAGAAACCGGAATGACAGCTGGGGTTGCTTGGTGGGAAATGTCGAATGTCGTGATGATGACACGCATGGGGAAGATCATATGCCAAAAAACGAACCGACCGCTTCTCCGGAATCGAGAAGGGGAGGATTTCAGGAGGATCCTTGAAAAATGGGCGAATCTTCGTAATAGCTAAGTGAGACTCGTTGTACATATTTCGTTACTTCTAGGTGGTGAAAGGATTCATCGGAATCGCCGCCGAGATTCATTCCTCCGGGTCCTTCGAGCCTTCTAGTAACCATTTCGGATCGCCTTTCTCCCCCATACCTTCAGTGTTGATACAGGAAATATGATAGCAGTAAGTTTAACTGTAATGACGAAGTTTGTGAGAATAGTTTTTGACAGAGAGAGGATTTCTCATTTTTTCTTTTTTTCCATCTCTC
>Ga0194115_10005270_pt1 | contig 13520 bp, 17 predicted proteins | sample TA2MahsurfametaG_3_FD_148656 | JGI IMG/M metagenome (GOLD analysis project Ga0194115, IMG submission 148656) | Freshwater microbial communities from Lake Tanganyika, Tanzania - TA2015002 Mahale S4 surface | ecosystem: Environmental > Aquatic > Freshwater > Lake | place: Tanzania: Lake...
CGAATGGGCGGCCAAGAATCCTCGCGCCGCCTTCAAGGACCCGATCACGCTTGATGATGTGCTGAACAGCAAAATGATCGCCTATCCCTTCCGGCTGCTGCAATGCTGCCTGGTGACGGATGGCGGTGGCGCGCTGATCCTGACATCTTCCGATCGCGCCAAGGATTTTCTGAACAAGCCTTGCTACATTCTTGGCGCGGGCGAGAGTGTGGAAACCACCATGGTGAGCCAGATGGAGGATTTCACCTCATCGCGCGCATTCCGCATGGCGGGGCCGGAAGCCTTCCGCATGGCCGGCATCAGGCACGCCGATGTGGATCATCTGATGATCTATGACGCCTTCGCGCATCTGCCCATGTATGGGCTGGAAGATCTTGGCTTCGTCAAGCGGGGTGAGGCGAAGGATTTCATCTGGGAACGCAATACCGCGCCGGGTGGCAAGCTTCCGATCAATACCAATGGCGGAGGTTTATCCTACACGCACACTGGCATGTATGGCATGTTCGCCCTGCAGGAGAGTGTCCGCCAAGTACGCGGCATCGCGCCTGCGCAAGTGCCCAATGTGAAGATCAGCGTGGCGCATGGCGTGGGCGGCATGTTCTCGGCGTCTGGTACCGTGGTGCTGAGCAATCAGCGTCCCTGAGAGAGGTTGCACATGACTGAGGCGGTGAATTTACGCGAAAGGGTGAAGGAGCCGCCTTCGCCATTGCTGGTGGAAAGCTATTACCGAGGGTCAGTCGCGCGGGCGCAGCATCATGTCTTTCAGCATGAAATGTGGGTTCATCTGGCGCATGGGCTGATGCTGCAACGCCAAGGCATTGTTGCGCGCGATGCCATGGCGCAAATCCTGCCGGAAATCCTCATTATGGCTGATGCGGGGCCAGATTCGGTGCCGGTGGATTATCGGCAGGAAGATCTCTATTCCTATGTCGAAAAGTGCATCATCCAAAAACTTGGCCCGGATATTGGTGGGCGGTTGCATACCGGGCGCAGCCGCAATGATCTGAACGCCACCACCTGGCGCATGGCACTGCGCACGGAATTGCTCGCGGTGCTGGGGCTGCTTGCTGATTTGCGGCAGGTGATGCTGGCGCGCGCGGAAGACAACATCGCCACCATCATGCCTGGCTATACGCATGGTCAGCATGCGCAGCCGATCACCTTTGGCTATTGGTTGGCCTCGGCTGCGGATGCACTGGCGCGCGATCATCAAAGGCTGATGGGTGCCCTGATGCATTGTGATTTTTGCCCCTTGGGTGCAGGCGCGCTTTCCACTACCGCCTTCCCGCTTGATCGTACCTGGGTCGCAAGCGCGCTTGGTTTCGCGGCACCGCTGGAATTGGCCTATGATGCCGTATCATCGCGCGATGATGCGCTTGAAGCGGCATCAGCCATGGCCGTGATGATGACGCTGCTATCGCGCCTTGCGACCGATCTGCAAAACTGGAGCAGTTGGGAGTATGGTTTTATCGAATTGGCAGATCGCCATTCGGCGACCTCAAGCATCATGCCGCAGAAGAAAAACCCTGTGGCGCTGGAACATCTGAAGGCAGCAGCGGCTATGGTGCAGGGTGCGCATCACGCCGCCATGGCCTGCACAAAAAATACTGCCTTCGCCGATGTGAATGATGCGGTCACCGCGGTGAATGAACCTGTCCTGGATGCCGCGCTTCGCAGCCGGCGCATCCTGGCATTGTTTCAGAAAGTGATGCATGGCCTCAGCCTGAATGAAACCCGCATGGAAAATGCCGCGCGGGAGGGGTTTGGGTCAGCCACTGAATTGGCGGATGTGATTGTGCGCGAAACCGGCCTCAGTTTCCGCATGGCGCATAACATCGTTGCGATTGTCGTGCGCGATGCGCTGGCGGGAGGCCGCACGGCGGAGAGCATTTCAAGTGCTGCCTTGGATGGAGCGGCGCAAGTGCTGTTCGGCAAAGCCTTGCATATTCCGGCTGAGAAACTCCGTGCCGCGCTTGATCCGGCAGAGAATTTGCGCGGGCGCAGCGTGCAAGGCGGCCCCGCGCCTGATGCCATGGCAGCACTGATCGCAAGCCGGCGAGACAGGTTGGCTGAAGACCGCGCGGCGATTGCCGCCATCAACCAGCGCCTTGCTGATGCGCGGGCGGCATGCTTGGCCGAGGCCGGCCGGCTGGCGCGTTGATCAAAAGCCATGGCCCTGCCTTACAAGCCTCTGATAACCTGACGATCTATTAGCGCGGGTCATGCCAACACCGCGCAGCAACCGGGAGCAAGATATGAAACTGACACGCCGCACTGCCCTGACCGCCGCTGCGGGACTTCGCGCAACGCCCTCCATCGCGCAATCGGGCTTTCCCAATCGCCCCATTCGCCTGATCGTTCCCTGGCCGCCTGGCGGCTCCACCGATGGCCAATTGCGCGCCTTGGCCGAGGCAGGGTCGCGCTATCTTGGCCAGCAGGTGATTATTGATAATCGCGGCGGCGCCAGCGGCACCTTGGCGGCGGCGGCCATGGCGCAGGAACAGCGCGGCGATGGTTATCTGGTGGGCCAATTGCCCATCACCGTGTTTCGTTTCCCGATGATGTCGAGCCGCCCAACCTGGGACCCGCTCAAGGATTTCACCTATATCATCCACCTGACCGGCTATCTGTTCGGCGTGGTGGTGAAGGCCGCTAGCCCCTGGAAAACCTGGGAAGAGTTCCTCGCCTATGCCAAGGCCAATCCGGGCAAGGTTGCTTATGGTTCGCCCGGTGTTGGTACCACGCTGCATATCACCATGGAACGCATCGCACTCGAACGCGGCATTGAATGGCTGCATGTGCCTTTCCGGGGCGGCGCCGATAATGCGCAAGCCCTGCTTAGTGGACAGACCCAGGCAATGGTCGATTCAACCTCCTGGGCGCCCCTCGTGGATGGCGGGCAATTCCGCCTGCTTTGTACCTGGGGTGAGACACGCGCCAAACGCTACCCGGATGCGCCAACGCTGGTTGAAAGTGGCATCAACATTGTCTCCACTTCACCCTATGGTATTGCCGCGCCCAAGGGTGTTGATCCCGGCATCGTCAAGGTGCTGCATGATGGCTTTAAGCAAGCGCTCTATGATCCGGTACACACCACCGCACTGGGACGCTTCGACATGCCGCTGATCTATAAGAGCAGTGAGGATTACCGCGCATCCGTGGCAAAGATTATCGAAGAGGAGGGCGCGATTATCCGTCGCCTAAATCTTCGGATCAATTGATCAAGGCTTGGCGATGGCGGCACCACTGCCATCGCCAACTATCCTACCCCGCGCGCAATTCATTCAGCGCGAGCGAGACATGCCGCTGCACCGCGCCATCCTCATCACGCAGCGCCAACCCAACGCGCCTGTTCTGCCAATCAATCTCTACCGTACCGAAATTGATGCGCGGGTAAAGCTCCCCAAGGCGATTGGGGCCTTGTTCTCGCGCATTAACGAATTGCCGATTGATCCCGCTTGAGGTGATTTCCGTGAGCGGATAGGGCGTCCCTTGGCTTTCGCGATAGAGCGCGCCGATATGCCGATCACCAGATAGAAACACCACGCCGCGCGCCCTGGTGCTGGCGATCAGATCATAAAGCCGCTGCCGTTCACGCGGGAAATTGCCCCATCTTTCCCAGCCATGGCCTTCCACCACAACCTGAATGGATGAAACAATCAAGCGCAGCTCCGCCGGTTCTTGCAGGCAGGCACGAAGCCAGGCCCATTGCGCTTCACCCAGCATGGTCTTGGCGGGATCATCATCGGGCAAATAACGTTCCCGCCCCGGCGCACCGCGCGCATCAGTGATGCGCAAGGGTGAACGGAACCAACGCGTATCCAACAGAATGATTTGCACGCGCTGCTCTGCCGGGCCGAGGGTCAGATGATGATAAAGCCCGTCGCGCCGGCGCCGCACATCGTCCGCCGGCACCCGCCAGAATGCCAGAAACGCATCCTTCGCTTCCTGCTTGAAGGGGTTTTCAACGCCGCCATCATTCACGCCAAAATCATGATCATCCCAAATCGCGGCATGATGCTGCTGTTCCGCAATGAAGCCCATGAATTCCTGATGCTGCAGCGCCCTTGCATAGGCCTCCTGCAATTCGGCCAAATCATGCCGCCGCACCCCGCCATAGACATTATCGCCGCCGAAGATGAAAAACTCCGGCTGCCAGGCACGCACCGCGCGCCAGATCGGCTGCGGCTGCTTTTCATCCGCGCAGGTGCCGAAGGCGATACGGTTTACCGCGCGCCCCTGCGCCGCCACCGGCGCTGCAAGCGGCACCAGGGCCACCGCCGCCAAGCCACGCCGCGTGATCATGGGCGTCAAACCTGCGGCGCTTCAACCTTGCCGGTATGCAGCTTCAACCGAGACATTTCCGGCGCTTCCTGCCCGGCATCGCGGAAGGCCTGCTTCAGTGCCGCCATATTCGGCGCGAAAATGCTCTCACGATTGCTGCTGACCCAATCGCGCGATTGCTGCGGCATCACGAGCGATCCCTGGAAGCGCGGCATGACCCAACGCGCGAAAAGCTCAAAGGAACGCATCGTCGCTTCCCGATCGGCCCATTCATGGGAGCGGAACAAGACACCCCCTGCGCCCCCGTTGGTGAAGCCGAGCAGCCGTTCAATCCCTGCCGCAACTGTCTCTGGCGATCCCACCAGGGTTGAGCCCATCGCCAAGCCATCGCGCAGCGGGTCTTCCGAACGCATCGGCGGCCGGCCCAGGGTTTCGCTGAAATAGGTCAGCGTTTCCAGAGCCTCGCCATGGCGCACATCACGCAAAGCGCGTTCATCATCCTCGGCGCAATGCAGGTTGACGACCAGGCGCCAATTGCGCCGGTCCATTGTCTGGCCATGCTTGGTGGCTTCCGCTTCCGCCATTTGCCATTGTTCAGCCAGCGATTGCGGCCCGCCCGGCAAACCCGCGCCTAGGGAGAGTAAACCAAGCCCGTATTTCGCCGCTGCCAGCGCACCCGATGGCGTGGTTGAAGACGCGACCGAGATTGGGAAACGCGGTTCGGAATAAGGTGCCAGATGAAGCCGCGCCTCTCGTAGGGTGAACCAATCGGTTTCCATCGTGACCGGTTCTTTGCAGGCCAAAAGGCGCGTGATGGCATTGAGCGATTCATCCATCCGCCGGCGCTGATGCGCGGCATTAATGCCCATCATGTATGCGTCAGATACCAGCGCACCCGGCCCGCAGCCCAGCATCACGCGCCCACGCGTCATGTGATCCAATTGCACAAAGCGCTGCGCCACCAGAAGCGGATGGTGATAGGGCAGACTGGTCACGCCAGACCCAAGCTTGATGTGCTTGGTGCGTTCCGCCGCCGCGGCAATCATGATTTCCGGGCTCGCGATGGTTTCCCAGCCGGCGGAATGATGCTCGCCAATCCAGGCCTCATCAAAACCCAGATGGTCCAGCCATTCGATCAATTCCAAATCGCGCGTCAGTCCCAGTGTCGGATTGTCACCAACCCGATGAAACGGGGCCAAAAAGATGCCAAAGCGAAGGCGGCGAGGCAGCATGGGTGGGGTCTCCATCACATGGAAGGCGGGTCGCCCGCCAGGAAATCCTCGCCGCCATAATCGGCTGCACGAGGCAGGCGCAGGATGCGCCCTTCAGGGGTCATGCCAATCTGTTCCGGCAGCACCGTGACCACGGGTGTGGCGCGGGCGGCGGCGAAGGCTTCCGCCACACTGTCATACCGGGCGAGCTTGGTCAGGTTCATGCGTGTTGGGAAAACAAGCTTCTTCGTGCCGGCGATGCCTTCCGCCAAGGCTTCGGCGGGCCTGATCCAGACACTATCCACCGCTTCTTGTCCATCATGTAGCGCGGCCTGATCCTCAGGCGCGGCGGCCAAAAAGAAATGCGTATCAAAGCGCTTGGGCACATCCACCGGCGTGATCCAATGCGCGAAATGCGCCAGGCCCGAAAATGCGGGCATCAGGCCGCGCGTGGCCAGCATGGCAGCGAATTCGCCTTCGGCTTCTGGCGTCTGACCTGTTTCGGCAAGCAATACCCCGCATTCTTCCCAGGTTTCACGAATGGCCGCGACGCGAAACGCGCCATGCGCATCGCCACCGGCCAGCACCTGGTCAGACGCTTCAACCCGCCCGCCGGGAAACACCAAGGCGCCAGAGGCGAAATCAATCTGGCGGTGGCGCACCACCATGAAAATTTCCATGCCGCGCTTCCCATCACGCAGCAGCATGACGGTGGAAGCCGGGCGGGCGGGGGCGGCGGTGCGATTACTCATACCCGCATTGCAGCGCGCCCAGGGATCCGCCGCAAGGTGTCGCGCTTCAGGATTTCGCCAATCGCCGCAAATGCTGGAAAGCGGCGCGGGTCGCCGCCGCTTTAATTTCCCGAAAGCTGAGCACCAAAGCCTCACCCAGGCGGGTCAGCCGCGCCCCGCCACCCCCGGCGCCGCCGGTAATGCGCTCCACCACGGGGGCCGAAAAGGTCTCATTCAGCTCCGCCACCAATTCCCAGGCCCGGCGATAGGACATGCCAAGTGACCTGGCGGCAGCGCTGATCGAACCGGCCTCCGCAATCGCCTGCAGTAGGGCGATCTTGCCCGGCCCAACGCGGCCATCAGCGAAATCAAGCCGGAGCCATAGCGCGGCGTCCTTCATGGCCGGGGCATCACATGCAGCGCATCGCGCAGCAAGGAAACGCTGCAAGCCTCATTCACTGCCAGGCCGTTGCGTTGCGCGGCATGGCGCGGCAGGGCGAAGGTCAATTGGCGACCTTGTGTGTCGCCCACATCCAGCGTGACGCGCGTTTCCTCACCCATCGGCAAAAGCGCGGTAATGGTGCCGGAAACCGGGTTTTCCCTTTCCCCGGCTGAGGGGCGGCCACGCCGATGCAGCACCACCCCGCCCGCACCAATCAGCCAATCCACAGCGGTCCCCGGCGGCAGGCTTGGCATGGGGGCGGCTTCCAGGGTTTGCCCACCCCAGCGAAGCCGCGTCAGGTCAGCTTCATGCGCCAGCACCACGCCGGTGAACAGATTGCGTAGATCGAGCAACCGCGCGACCTCGGCCGAAGCAGGGCGGGCGAGCATTTCCGCGGGCGGCGCGGTTTGCAGCCCGCGCCCGCGATGCAACAACACCATGCGATCCGCGAGTGACGCGGCCTCATCTAAATCATGCGTGACCAGAATGATTGGGATGGCAAGGCCCTGGCGCAGATTGGCCAATTCCACCTGCAAGCGCCGACGCGTGGCGCGGTCCACGGCGCTGAAGGGTTCATCCAACAGCAATACGGCAGGGTCGCGCGCCAAGGCGCGTGCGACGGCGACGCGTTGTTGCTGCCCGCCGGAAAGCTCCGCCGGGCGGCGTTCCTCAAGCCCTGCCAGATGCACGCGCGCCAAAAGGCTAGCGGCGCGTTCGGCACGTGATGCAGCGGGCACATGCCCCATCGCGGCCATGATATTGCCAAGCGCTGTCATATGCGGAAACAGCGCGTAATCCTGAAACACCAGGCCAACGCGGCGCCGATGCGCCGGCATATCAAGCGTGCGGCTGGTATCGAGCCAGGTTTCCCCATCGCAGATCACGCTGCCGCTGGCGGGATGATGCAGCCCGGCAATGGCGCGAAGCGTGGTGGATTTGCCCGCACCTGAGGGGCCGATCATCGCAAATAGCTCGCCCGGTGCGCATTCCAGCGCGACATCCAGCGCAATGGGTGCGGCGGAGTTGAGCCGCACGGAAAGCCCCGATTCAGTCATGGCGCCGCCTCCCGATCCCGCGCGTAAGCCTTTGCACCAGCAGCAGCGCCAGCAGGCAAATCACCAGCAGCAGCGCCGACATGCTGGCCGCGGCGGCATCATCAAACGCCTGCACGCGATCATAAATGGCAATGGCGGCGGTGCGGGTTTCGCCGGGAATGGCGCCGCCCACCATCAGCACGACGCCAAACTCGCCAAGCGTATGGGCGAAGGTTAGCACAATGGCGGTGGCAATGCCCGGCCAAGCCAAAGGCAATTCAACGCGCCAGAACACTGCCCAGGGCGCCATGCCGGAGGTGGCGCCGGCTTCGCGCAGATTGGGCGGGATGGCACCGAAGGCGTTTTGAATTGGCTGTATAGCAAAGGGGATATTGGCAATCGCACTCGCCAATAGTAACCCTTCAAAGGAAAAGGCGAGGGTCTTGCCGAAGGCCGCTTGGAAGGCACCGCCAAGCCAAGACCCCGCACCGAAGGCAGTCAGCAAATAAAAGCCGAGCACGGTCGGCGGCAGTACCAAAGGCAGCGCGACCGCCGCTTCAACCACGCCGCGCCCGCGAAAACGTCGCAGCGCCAGGGAGCGTCCAAGCCACAACGCCAAGGGCAGCAGGATCACCACCGTGCCAAGACCAAGCCAGAGCGAAAGGCGGAAGGCGGGCCAATCCATGGTTTAGGGTTTCTCCAAACCATGGCGCGCGAAAACCGCCGCTGCCTTGGGTGACAGGAACCAGGCTTGCAGGCGTGCCGCCGCGTCAGACGCGCGCCTGGTCAGAACCAGATGGTGACCCAAAGGCTCATGCAGATTCGCTGGCACTAGGCTATAGCTGCCGCGCACCTTGAGCGCGGGGGAAAGCGCCAGGGAATATGCAACCAGGCCACCACTCGCCCCTTCCGTCATGGCGAATTGCGCTGCCTGGGCGATATTCTCGCCGAAGACGAGGCGCAGGCGCAGCGCCTCCCATAATTCAAGGCTGAGCAAGGCTTGTTCGGCAGCGCGGCCATAGGGGGCTGTCTCAGGGTTGGCAATGGCAAAGCGCCGCACGCGCCCTGCCGCCAGCAAAGGGCGAAGAGCTTCCAAGCCGGCAGCGGGATCAAGCGCTGAACCGCGCGGGGCAAACAACGCCAGCCTGCCAAGCGCAAAGACATGCCCCGCATCGCGCGTCTGCCCCGCTTCGCTGATTTTCTGAATGCTAATTTCATCGGCGGCGAGCAGCATTTCAAACGGCGCGCCTTGCGCGATTTGCCGCGCCAGATTGCCGCTGGCGCCATAGGTGAAGCGCGGCGCGGTGCCGGTTTGTGCGCCTATAAGCGGGGCTGCCTCTTCCAAGGCCGGCTGCAGGCTGGCGGCGGCGGCAATCAAAGGGCGGTCCACCACAGATGCACGCACTGTCGCGCATGGCAGCGCCGCTAAAACCAGCATCAGGCGACGGTGCATCGCGCGCCTCCGTTATTCCCGTGCGGGTATAACCCGAAGCGCGTGTGGCGCGCAAGCTTCGCGAAAAAGGTGCCGGCGTTTTCCAAATGTAAATCTAAGCATGGCAGAACAGTGGATGAGGAGCAAAAGATGTTCATATCCCAAAAATCCTCTTTGCTCGTGGAACAAAGCCTTGCGCCGGTTGCCGCGGTATTTCTCAAGACATCGTCCATCATTGCTAACGGATCATTGATCCGGGGCATCGCGTATGCGGCAGCCATCTCAGAAATGGTGGGGGCGACACCATGAGCGGCACATTTCCCCCAATTCGAACTGCTGGCGATGACTTCCTATCAACGCCCGGCATTACCGATGATAGTCTGGCCGGGCTTGCCGGTCAGGCTACCTTGCTTGGTTTCGGCGGCGTTGATCAGCTCTCCGGCGGGACAGGCAATGACTGGCTTGATGGCGGCGACCTGGCCGATGGCCTGTAAAGCGATGCGGGTGATGATACGTTGTTGGGTGGCAATAGCTGGGATGTGCTGTTTGCCGATGCGCCAAGCGGCAGTGGCGATACCGCCACATCACGCAACCTGTGGCGCGGTGAGGCAGGCGATGATGTGATGCTTGGTGGGCTGGGGCGCGACACGCTTGACGGCGGCGATGGTCAGGATGTCTTGGGCGGCGGTGGCAAAGCGGATTGGTTGTTTGACGGCAATGACGCCGATACTTTCTTGATCGATCTTTTGGGGAACCCTGGGCTCGCCAGCAATTTCCTTGCTACGGACACCACCGCCGATTTCTCCCGCGCGTAGGGGGACGCAATCTCCTTCGGGTTGAGCAATGGTGTATTGCAAGGGGCTTATGGACCAGCGCCGCTGATCTGGCGAGGCACCTTGCAGACCAGTTCGGGACCGGTGGCCAGGCTTGCCTTGCTCGGTGCGGAATTGGGATTGGGGTATCTGCAGGCCTGGTATACTCCCGCCGCCAGCAGCGATACTGAAGCAGGCGGCTGTATCGGCATTGACACTGATCAGGATAATGCGCCTGGCACCAACGATGTTTCGATTCGCCTAGTGACAACCAGCTTTACGTCTGGAAATTTCTATGTCTTGGCCACGCCAGGAAGTTTTGCCGGCATGACAGGAAGCGAGACTAATGAAGCGCTTTCCGCCATCGCTTCCGGGTCTCAGCTATTCGGGCTTGGCGGTGCGGATCTGTTGCGTGGTGAAGTAGCCGCAGATAGGTTTTCAGGTGGTGCGGATGCAGATTCGATTTTCGGCCTTGGCGGTGCCGATCAGCTTTGGGGCGGTGCCGGGAATGATTGGCTGCTGGGTGGCAATGGCCATGATGCGCTTTATGCCGATGGCCCAACCCTGGATGACGCGGATGCACCGGAGGCAACCAATCTGTTGGAGGGCAAAGCTGGCAATGACTGGCTCTTTGGCGGGGCAGGGCAGGATCGGTTGCTGGGCGGCGATGGCGATGATTTTCTCTATGGCGCTGACGGTGCCGATATCCTGGAAGGTGGCGCAGGGCATGATCGGCTGATTGACGGCGATGGTGGCGATAGCCTGGTAGGTGGTGACGGGGCCGATACGCTTGAGGGCGGTGGCGGCAACTATCGCTTGGTCCTGCAGGATACCACCGATCGGCTTGATGGCGGGCATGGGCATGATTGGCTCATTCTCTCGACTGGGCTGTTCATTGATCTTGGACTTGACCAAAATCAGGCGGCCAATGGCGCCTGGATCGCCGGCTTCGAAGCGGTAGATGCCAGAACTGCCAGCGCTGCGATGGCCGTACTGGGCAGCTAGGCCGGGAACCACATCTTCGGCGGTGCAGGCAATGATAGCCTCAGCGGCAATGATGGTGATGATTACCTGCTGGGCGGTGGCGGTGATGATACCTTGGCCGGCGGATCCGGGCAGAATATTCTTGAAGGCAGATTGGGCAACGATCTCTACTGGATAAAAAGTGCCGATGATCTGGTATTGGAAAATCCGGGTGCGGGCAGTGATAAGATTGTGGCGGGCATTGACTTCTACATTCCAAGCGAATTCGAAATTCTGACCCTTTACCCGACAGGGAATGCCCAACGCGCGATCGGCAATGAAGGCAATAACCTCATCATCGGCAACGCGCTTGCCATTGAACTGCTGGGCGGCGCGGGCCATAATTCGCTGCAGGGCGGTGCGGGCAATGATACGCTGCAAGGTGATGCAGGGAATGATCACCTGATCGGCGGCGACGGTGCAGGCGATTGGATCAGCTATGCCAACTTGTCCGAATTTGGCCAGAACGTCGTGGTCCATCCTGCCAATTCAGCGGCGTCAGGCGCTGCTGGCAGAGACTGGCTGCAAGGCATTGAACATGTGCTGACCGGGGCAGGGAATGACCAGATCATTGGCAATGCGGCGGCCAATCACCTCTTGGAAGGTGCGGGCTCGGATATGCTTTGGGGCGACGCGGGCGCCGATACGCTGGATGGCGGGGGGACATGACAACGCGCTTTGTGGTGGCGCTGAAGGGGACTTGCTCATCGGCGGCGCCGGGCGGGATAGCCTTTCGGGCGATGCCGGCAATGATACGCTGTTTGGCGGGGAGGGTGCCGACACCATGGCGGGCGGCGTTGGCGACGACCTTAATTACTTCATCGAAGCCCAGAACCATATTATCGAATTTTCGGGCGGCGGCCAGGATACCATCATCACCTCGACCGATATCACCATGGACAACAATGTTGAGGTTCTGATGATCGCTGATGGGGTGAGCGGCCTGTCCCTTGTTAGAGGGGCGAATGGCAGCGTGATGATCGGCAATGGTCTTAACCACCAGTTCCAGGGTGGCGCGGGCGATGATGTGATCCTTGCAGGCGGCGCGATTCGCCCCGATATAACTGGCCTGTGGAATCATTGGCTTTAGCCCGAGTTACAAACGGGCCTGAGCGTAAGTCGAGGAAGGCACGGTTGTGATGGAAAAGGCGACGCTCGGCGGCGGGTGTTTTTGGTGCCTGGAGGCGGTCTTTCTTGGCATGAAGGGCGTCAGCGCCGTGATGTCTGGCTATGCGGGCGGGCATGTTGCGAACCCCACTTATGAGGAGGTATGCGGCAAGCGCACAGGCCATGCGGAGGTGGTTCAGGTTGCTTATGATCCAACCGTGATTTCCTTTCGGGATGTGCTCCACGTCTTTTGCGCGATCCATGATCCCACGACCAAGGATCGGCAAGGCGCTGATATCGGGCCGCAATATCGCAGCATTATCCTGACCCATGATGCTGCCCAGGAGGCCACCGCGCAGGAAGTCATTGCGGAACTTACCGCGGCGCGGCTATGGGACAGCCCGTTTGTTACAGAAATTGTGCCGCTCACCCAATTCTGGCCGGCTGAGCCAGAGCATCACAATTACTTTGCGCGCAATCCCTGGTCTGGCTATTGTCAGGCGGTGGTGGCGCCCAAGGTCGCGAAATTCAGGAAAAGTTTTTCCGATTTGCTGAAACCCGCGCATGGGGCATGAGGGCTCATGGTCTTCTTCAAGCAAAACAGGCCGCAGGAACAGGCTTTCCCGGTCCAAAAATCGGAAGCGGAATGGCGCGCGGCGCTTTCCCCCGAGGCTTTTCGGGTTCTGCGCCAGCATGGCACCGAACGGCCTGGCTCTTCTGCCCTGAATGCCGAAAAGCGCCCGGGGCGCTTCCTGTGCGGCGGTTGCGGTGTGCCGCTTTTCGAGGCGGCGACCAAGTATGAAAGCGGCACGGGCTGGCCTTCATTCTACGCGCCGCTGGATGGTGCAATTGGGACCCATATAGACCGCTCGCTTTTCATGGTGCGGATTGAAGTGCATTGTGGCCAATGTGGCGGCCATCTTGGCCATGTTTTTCCGGATGGTCCTGCCCCCACCGGCCAGCGCTATTGTATGAATGGTATTGCCCTGACCTTTGAGCCTGACGCCAAATGAAAATCGCGCAATGGTTTGGCCTCGCCCTGGCCCTGCTTGCGCTGAATGGCGCTGCTAAGGCGGATTTCGTCTATGTGCTGAATTCGACTGATCCCAGCATAGTCAAAATCGATTCGCGCACTGGCCAGGAAGTTCGCCGCATTGAGGCGCTGCGCGAAGTGCATCATCTGGTGCTGGCGCCTGGCGGGCGTGAATTGCTGATCGCGGATTCGGTTGGCAATGAGATCCTGTTCGTCGAGCCCGCCACCGGCGAAGTTCTCCGCCGTGAGCGTATTTCCAACCCCTATCATCTGGATTTCACGCCTGATGGCCGCTTGCTGGTGATAGCAAGCCTGAGGCGCGGCCAGGTGGATATCTATAATGCCGATGGCCCCCGGCTTTTGGAAAGGCTTCGTGCGGGGAATAAGCCATCCCATATCGCCTTCAGCCCA
>Ga0194115_10005272_pt1 | contig 13514 bp, 5 predicted proteins | sample TA2MahsurfametaG_3_FD_148656 | JGI IMG/M metagenome (GOLD analysis project Ga0194115, IMG submission 148656) | Freshwater microbial communities from Lake Tanganyika, Tanzania - TA2015002 Mahale S4 surface | ecosystem: Environmental > Aquatic > Freshwater > Lake | place: Tanzania: Lake Tanganyika...
GCCTCATATAATTAATCAAACATACAAAAAAATTTAAAATCTAAAATCAACAGAGTTAAACAAAAAATATTTAGTCTGAATGTTTCATACTTGATTTGAATAAATATCAAAATTATGTTGGAAACTGGCTTTTTTTGATTCGTTCCTATATCTAATTCAACAACAGCTGTTTCATCATCTCATAATTTCTATTGTCGCTCGCCCCTTTCCGGATCAACTCTTCCTTCAGCTTATTTAATCTGCCGTAACTCATCTATCTCTCCATCAAAAAATACTTAAGCCACTTTAGAGTGCTTATGTAGTGCAGCAGTTTCTTGATCTCAAGCAAAATACACTATTAAACCGTCTTATCTTTGGGAAACACACATTTTTAAAACAAATTCAGCATCACATTTTTTTTATTGTTGGTTAACGCGATAGTGAAAGCCTCGTCCCAGTTCTCATTCACCATACTAATTCGGATTTTCTACTAAAGATTACTTTAAATCCCTTCAAAATCAGAGTTCTCCCATTTGCTTTAGTTTATAGATTCATTAACTGTGCTATTCCGTGGACTTTACAGTCTATAGCCACTCTAGCTAACCATCCTTTGGCTATTTTCTATAGATCTTAAGTTTTTTCTTGATTTTTGGCTTTCACTTTTATATTTAATTTAATTTTATTCGAAAAAAGGTGACCTTTGCCCAGAAATAGAATCAGTTTGACGCTGTCTTTATAACATTTAGATTCTATTTTACAAATTATTAACTTTTTATAACATTTTTGCTTGAAAGTTCAAGAAAAGAGCTTTCAGCTATTAGTACTAACTATTTTCAGTTCTTGCTGAAATCTGAGATATATGAATTTAGGGTCTATTTTTCATAAAAGACTCCTAGACGGCTGACTAATTATTTTCTTCATGAACTTTTCCAGTCACTAGGGCCTAATTTACTTTCTTTTTCTTCTTGAACTGCTCAAATTAACTTTAATAGTTGAATTTCATCACCTTTTGTGATTACATTTCTGATTCTCTTTTGATTCTATCGGTATTATTTATGATGATTTAACCTTGCTTGCTCTTAGGCGAATAGGTTTTTGTCAAAGGATATTTATGCTATTTGGCCTTGGGACTAGCTCTATCCTTCAAATAAGATTAGAAATTTTTAGGAGACTCTTTAAACGAAGGCTCATCAAGACGGAAATTGTAATTGGCCTATTGTTGACGTACAGTTGATAAATTCAAGTTGATTGTATCTTTGAGTTCATATTATTAATTTCTTAGCTCGATCATGCTTTTATTTTACTAATGCACCACTATCACATCGTTGTTCTTGGCGTTCTTGAAAAAGTTTTAATTTTTCTGCTTCTTTACATTTTTGTCAATCGATTTTGATTTGTCTCTTGTTGGGTTTATTGTGTTTCTTTGATGCTAAGATGATGGAATAGGACTCTTGTTTATTTTTCTTTATGAAGGACTGCTGATTTGCTCTCTTTTCTTTCCAGTTATAGTGCTAGAAATTACTTTGGGGATGACCTATTATCCAAAGATCTGTTTATGGAGTTGCTCATAGTTGTTGACTGAATCTCTAACATGCTTGATTTTGTCATATTTTAACTCCTTGACGATAGCATGAATCGTAGCACTTATCTATTTTCTTATGACCAAAATAGCGTATGAGATATCGACGCATATTTTCCTGCAGTTCCAATCTTAGCCCTTTAGAAACTTAGCGACCAAGTTCCCGACCTGTGCTTCCACACTTAGATTTTACTCGAGACAAAGCACTAGCGACAGGACAGTATCCATGAACTAACACTTGTTCTTTGAACCGTTGATCTTTTACATAACTATTGTGAGAACATCATCTTGAATTTCCCTCACCACAAAAGAGGGCAGGCTTTCGATGATTTGCTTCAGTATTTTAGCGATTTCTAAATGATGATGGCAGACGTTGATTATGACTATCACGTAGGAGTATATATGCTAAAGGATTTGAATTCTATTCAAAACGGTCTAAAATACATATAGATTTACTTTGCAGATATGGCCGATGACTTAGCTAACTCCGTATTGTTTTTTATTGATACTTTCAACCAATTTATCAAAAAATTGATCAAATAAAATTTGGTCTTTGTAGCAGTCGACAAATGTAATATAGACCTTGGCGTACTATTTCTTCTCCCTCTCATTCAATTGATCGCTATTGTCCATCTTACTTATGAAGCTTGAGAAAATATCTTTGAAGATAAATTAGCCGAAAAGGGATTTGAGCTGTTCGTGGCCTACTTGAACTGTGGAGTTGTCTCTGAATCAGAAGCTTTTTACTTGAATTTGGTCAATATTGCACTTAGTTTGGCCGAGAACTGTGCAGAGACTTTATTATTTGATTTCATGTTTCAAATTAAAATGAGGATAATCAATAATCATAATATGCTTTTAATGAATAACTTTTGCTTTCTATAGCATTTTATCTTTGATATTAATAGTAATTGTTGATGTACAAAGTCACCTAGATCAATGGGGTCAAGACATACAATATGTCAGCAGGTAAGACCTACTCCCAGTTCGTCAGGGACGCCAACAAATCAAGCAAATCACTCCGATACGACTAATAATTTAAAAGAAGAATCTAGCTCATCCAGGATTTTCAGTTTTAAATTGCCACCAACCAGGTCTAAATATCAAAGGACTAGAGATTCATTGTAGCTGCTGGCATCTACGCCCCACAGATTAAAATATATGACACTGCCGAGCTATCTCTGAAGTGTCTGAGGGGCATAGATTGCGAAGTAGTTAAGTTCAAAATTTTATCAGAAGATTACAGTAAAGTCGTAATGGCTCAGAATGATCGATCCATTGATTTTCATGCCCAATATGGAGCTCACTATAAGACAAGAATCCCTCATTATCCAAGAGATCTTTAATTCAATCCCTACAATTCTAACCTTTGCATATCGGCTTCGGTTAATGAAGTCTACCGTCTGAATTTGGAAGAAGGAAAGTTCCTAACACCGTTGCATACAGACTCTTTTATCAATTCTATGTATTTCAACGAGCAACTAAACGTTCTGATTTGCGGAGGAGACGAGCTGTAGATTTGGGACTTCAGATAGAGAAAGCGAGTCTGCAAGATTCAGAGCAGTACTACTATTTCAAAAGTAAAGAGCGATCATACTGGTTTGATGCTTGGCGTTGGTTAAGGTTCTACATTGAATCTTTTCGACGTACGATTTGATAAAAAATTATTTTCCATAAGATCGTCCTACAATGAGCCTATCAACAGCATTCACTTTATGAACAACTAAGAAAAAAATATTATGTTCAGCAATAAAAAGCAAATTAAAATCACTGATGGTAATGGCAAATTTTTTACAAGTGTAGAGCCTGATTACGGAATCAACATGTTCACAACTGTAAACAACAGTGGACTAATTTTAGCCGCACTTTAATAGCCTAAAATCGGGTGCTATTTTATCCCTCAGCTTGGTCCTGGACCAAAGTGGGTGCCTTACGTCGACAATATCACTTAGTAACTTGAATAGTAGCATAACAAGGTTGTATACGATGAGTATAAGTTCATCAGCAAGCAGGAGCTGAGCGAATTGGGTTGCTAGAATCTAATTAATACCAAGATGCTAAAGGAGTACATGCATGGATATCTGATGCATTTGAAACTTTTCAACAAACTCAAGGATAAATTAGCGAATGCCAACATAGTCGAACAGAAAAAGCGAAAGATATAAAACATGGTGAATGACTAGATGCCTAAAAAAATTGAGACAAAAGAAGTTGTGGAAGATAGTCGATTCACTGTGAAGGACAACCCTGACTTCCAGATCAACAGGTTCAGTGAAGAATATATAATGAGGCATCCTAACGAAAAGAAGAAAATAATAAAGTAAAAGGTTTAACACGACCGTCAATTATAGAAGGAAATGCGAGTTAAAAAGAAAAAGACCATCCATAAGAAAAAATGATGATTTTTATAAATTTAGTTGATTGATATTATATTTTTGAATCAATTATGAAAAAGTAATAAAAGTAAACGATGACATCTTCAAAAGGGAAATCCAGTTTGAAATATCCGAGCTTCAAAACTGCTGAAGAGTTGATATAGTATCTTGAAGAGAATGTGCTGCTTCAAAATAAAATGTAGTTTTACAGCAGGTACAGTAATCATGAAATAGTTTGGACATCGCTAATCTGTAAAACTTTATGGGAATTAGCTTCAGACCCAACAAATTGACAAAACAGAGACAAATGTTCGTCATTCACATATTAAAAAAACATAGCTTCATAGCTTCAATAGCTCTAAATAATTAAAAGTTCAATTTCAATGTGTTAATTTCTTTTATAAACGAAAATCGAGTTGATTATAGTCTTCTGAATTTGTTGGAAGATATCTTGCTGCCTATGTGTCGCAAAATACCCCATAAAGTACTTATCTAATTAAATAAAGATCTTGTAAATCCTTATGAAAGATAAGAATATCAAATAAACATTCATAAAGCACATATACTTAAAGCACATATATAAAATTCTCTATACTTTGGTTTTCTGCTGCTAAATAAACTACATCTAATAATGCAAGGCAATCTTATCATAAATCATGAACTGTATGATCAATTCTATATTTTAGTCTGTAAATAACAATAACTCACTTTCTTCTTCATATGGGAAAAAATCTTTAAAATGGCTCAGTTTTGGATAAATTACTTAAAACCTCAAGATGTTTTTATCAGATCTATGCACGAATTTGGAGTCTGTATAATTCTTACTTATTGAGCAGTTCATCTAAATGCTAATTAAACAAGATTTCATCACTAAATCTTTTTAGGCGTTTTAAAAATATAAAGATCAATAAAGTTACGAGGATTTTTGTTAAGGGATTGTGCTAATTCATATAAATATGATCAAGGTTGAAGAGACATTCATACTTTCCTCAAACTAAAGTTTTAATAATGAACAGAAGAAGCATAAAAAAATCATTTAAAATCTGCTCTGGGAATATTCTTCGAAACTTTAAGATAAGTTTCAATATTTGATAGACGCTTGTATTGTTCAAAAGACCCAGAAAATGAATTTTTCTTCAGGATAAAAGATATAAACTGTAGGACTGATCAGATACAGAATACTTGAACTCATTGAGAAGCTTCTGAACCTGTCGTAAATAACAAATCTCAAAATACAATACGACAAATTGAATTTTATTCCTTTCTTTTAAGTAAAATTAACTTAATTTTAGTGTTTTTTGTCGAAATTCAAATGGAATAATCTTGTTCAAATTCTTCTTCTCAAAATATTTGAAACTATAATCAGCCAGGATTAAAATCACTTTATTTTAAAGCATCTTGTGTAAATATAAGGTTCCTCATATAATTTTTTTGGAAATCTGATAGTAAATTTCATCAACAAAAACTTCATGTTTTTGCATAGTTTGAGAAAGACTAGTCAGGGCAATCGAAGTATCCTATTTATGATGTGTAAATTCATGATTCATGAGGTCCAATAAAAAGGAGAAATCGGTTTACTATTCAAAAAAGTGCCTTTTTGGAAATAATTTATTCAAAAAGACATGAAAAATTATGAGTAGACTCATTATGAAGATTCTAAGCTATTCAACAAAAAGATGGAAATAAATTCCAGCTAAAAGAAAATAACTCGAAGATAGTCGATTAGCATATAAAGACACAGCAAAACCTTAGAAACTATTCAGTAGATGCTGCAAAATTTGAAAGAAGCTGACAAATGGAGTCCCACTGAGTAAAAAAATATCAGTATGAAGAAGAATAAGTTATTGGAAGATTAAGTATTCAGGCAAATGGATTCACTTGCGCAGCATTAAATAATAAGGAGGTGATATTGGAGTGTATATTATTAATTTCTTATTTATGTAGTGACTATTTATGACTAAAAGATGTAGGCTTTGTATATAAATTATTTATGGAGAATCAAAAAACTTTATCAAAGAAAGGATATCAGAGTGTAAGGCTGGATCAAGAAGTCACTGTCAAATTCCTTTAAAAAAGCAAGAACAAAAGTCAAAAGATCGTGCCTTCTTAAAAAGTTCTAATCAGACAGAGGAACTAATTCCATTAATACATGGTTTACTCTGACAAATACTTTAATTATCAAAACGACTAAATCATCCCCATGATCCCTCTGTGTGCTGATTAGGATTGCGAGACTACGGAAAGCAACCTCAGATATGGCTAAAATTTATGTATGAAAGATTTGAAAAACACAATGATGTATTAAAACTACGGACTCACGAAGTTTTAAGAAAGTCAAAGCGATCTACCATGATAGTTTGTGATTTTATTCTTAAAAAATATCGATCAATTTTTTCATTATTTATATTTGCTCTAAATTAGTTTAAGATATATTTGAGAGTTAAATAAAGAGCTCATAAAAATATATTCAAAGATCTATACAAATCATTTGTGTAAATTTTTTATCTAAGTCCATAACTGTGAGGAAAATTAGTCAAAGTGTTTGTTAAATCTATTTCCTTAGAAGCCATTGTAATAAGCATCTTTGATTACTTTTTACTTCAAAATGAGATAAGAAGGGAAAGCGTGTCTGCTGGTTTAAGGATCAATTTTAGCATAATTGTACATGACATAGAATGAACCCCAAAAGCCTATAGATCGAAAGAAAGGACTGTACCCCATTGATTATATCCAGAATATTAAATTTATAATTTAATTCAGCACAAATATCTGTAAATCGAGTTTATAGTATATAGTAAAAAATGAATGATTTAGTCTTTAAACACAGTATATAAAAATCATGTACTAGAAAGTGACCTATCTACACTTTTAGTAAGATCTTTGATAACGCTAGGTTCAAACATATGGGAGATGGAAAGTCTCTGAGATTATTACAAAAACTTTTAATGAACATCGAAAGCATCCATTATAAAAGTCCCCTGGTACAAAGTCTTCCATTAGTTGCGTCGGTACGATATAAGAAAAATAACGAGCATAAGAGACAGGTAAGTGACTAGTGAGAATGGTATACTGAAAGGGTAGACATATTAGAGTCCTACCCACAAAGAAGTCGCAAGGATGAAAGTAACATTTCCTGTTATTGTATAAACGCCTCCGTAACGAGAACTTTTGTTTTCATCGTACTTTCTAAGATATGATAGAGCGACTCCAGGTATAATTATATCGTAAACAGGCAGCCAAGAGCACTGCTTGTATAAGTTTTAGACCAAGTCAGGTACCTGTAAGAAAAGCGGAGAGGATAGCTAGGTTGCATAATCGTTGTATGACCTTTAGAGGATGTAGTGAAGCACTATAGCAATGACTGTGACAGTAATTACACTGATAGTCATCGAAATGTACGCAGACTTCAGAGAGGTAAACCGAAATAATTTGATGCTTCCAACACAAATACTCACTGCTAAAACATCATATAAGATCCAGTTTTAAAATAGAATAGCCCAAATTATTATTAAAGTCGCAGATATGAAGCTCAAAATCTAGCATCTCCTGATAATTTTATAGAAAGGCTGTCTCAAAGCTTTTATCAGAAAAAATATTTAGTTGAAACAAAGTGCAAGAAAGAAGAAAGAAACAGCGATTCCAAAGTATTGCAGCGTCACGAAGGCCATTGCCACATCGTTGATCGCAAAAATGTAAAGAAGTATAAACAAGACTATTCCAACGAGACTTATCAACACAAAGAGAATCCATTTGAGCTCAATACTAAAGGGCTTTGAATCTTTTTTGATAGACCAAATATAAGAATTCATGGCGACTGACAAGATGATCAAAGTGTTTAGTACTGAAAGTATTAAATACCCGAATTAAAACTTTTTGTGCCGATTGTCTGGGTCACAGTCTATGAAGAAACTAAAAGAATCTTAAGGTAAAAGGACATTTACTTTGTTGTAGTAATTATCGTTGTTTATTGATGAAGGGCAGTTGAAATCGATAATGAGGAGTCCAGTGTAAATGTTGGCAAAAGGTTTAGGCTAGAGATTTGGCTCAACTGAAATAGAGACGTCGCCTGCATAAAGAATGATTCCCTGGTAAGACAAATTCAGTTGTCTTTGATCGCGTTGGTTTATTATATTTAGATATCCATTTCTGCAGTTGAGACTGTTGTTATAAGTAGTATCATCATAGTATTCGCTTACCTCGCCCTCTGTTATTATAGAGCTGTATTTTTGATCTGCAAGAATTCCAGTGTTGAGGACTGAGATATTTAAGCTCTATGTTTTGGAAGCTGTTTGTACAATCAAATACACTATCTCAAATATCAAAGCTAGCTTCATGTTTGATATTATTATAATTAGTTTGATTTCGCAAGCACTTTATTATCCAAAGGGTCTATATGTCTAGAAAAATTAAGGTTAAAAAATGATGATAGTTGTAGAATATATATATGATTTGATCACAAGATAAAAGGGAACATTGCCTTTCTGTTTTTAGGGTACTTGTCTCCGAATTCTTTTCTGTATCTTCTGTGCTTATCCAGGGCCCAGATTGCCATCTGCACCACTGAAAATATGGTAAACAGATAAGCAGTGTAGTTTCTTGTCACCAATGAATAAGTTATCCAGCCTAGAGCTTACCAGAAGTAATTGGCACAACTAACAATATCGAATCCATATCCATAAGGAATTTGCCTGGCCTTTGAAGCATTTTCGTATTAAGTAGTCTCTGTCTTTTCTTTTTTTGGCCTGCGGAATCCACCCAGAACTGTGTGGCATTTGTAGTTCATGAACTGGAATACTGCCCATAGAGCGACAAAGATGAGGAGGGTCTGTCTAGAATAGGTATGGCCAGAAGGGAATATGAATAGTTCTACAGAGTTAGCGAGGGCGAATAGCACCCAGTAGTGAAGACTGTTGATGATAACTCTTTTGAATGGCATTGACTATCTGCTGAAAACATGAACGTAGGCTGTTTCGTACTCTCTCTTCAAATAGTGCAGAACTCCCAAAATCAGAGCAGTAGTCTGAACGTCAGTGTAAAGCTATTTCTTTCCGATGAAATAGAAGAGTGGCAGGATGAGGATGGGCCCAAGGTATTATATATAGAACACCATCTCCCACCTAATCTGTTTGCCGAGATTTTTGACGCTCAGATTGTTGGTTGGCAGTTTAGCTACTTTAAGCGGCATTTAGTTGTCACTCAAGAGAACCTTTTTGTCACCATCCTTGTAGGATAACTACTGCTGGATCACAGGTATTCTTGTCTTGATTTTTATTTGATCTTTGACCCATTTGATTGTTTTTTCTGGATCAACATCCAAAGCGAAGGTTTCCTCCTTATATTGAATAGTCAACGTGCTAGACATAGATATCTTTAAGCTATCAATTTATAATAATCCAGCTTAATAATCTTTTCAACAATAATACTTATGTAATATTTTTATCGAATCACTATAAATGATACGAAATTTCTATTGAGTTGAATTTCGTTGAAATTATGATAAAAGAGTGATTTTTGTAAGGTGCGTTATTGATTGAAAAAGTTATAAATTATTTGAATATTATAATAGTTCAATAAGTAAATTCAATGGACCATTAATCAAAATGGTACGAAGATAGATAAAATTGGCGAAAAGTCACAAAGCCATACCCTACCAATTCACCTGATATTTACAAACCGAACTAACTAAGTATGTAAGTGTGCGACATGATCAATGATATCATAGTCAGTACCAAAGGACCCTACCAGCCCTTCGATAAAAAGATAAACCTAGCAGATTTAGCCAATATCGTAGAAGAAATATGGGACGATCAAGATGATTAATGAACTAACTTATATTTTCTTTCTTAAAGTATCATAAGAGCAATCTATTTCGCAAAAAATACCCTTTAAAGATTACATCCATTTATGAAAAATTTGATTTATCTTATAATCTTGATCAAAATATAATTAAAACACTATGATATTTCCTGAAAATAATCTAAAATTCGCATCAAATAGATAAATATCAAACTCCAATAGAATATATAAAAAAAATGAAAAAACTAAAATATAATAACGAGAGCAAATAAAAGATTATAAACAAGAAAAAACGATAGTGAGTTTATTCAAAGATAATATATAGCAAATTTTGAATAGGTTTTAGAAAGACTAATCTATATAGTCAATTAGCTATTAGAATATTCATTCATTCGAAAGGTAAGGTTCTCTTACTGTTTCAAACTAAACTATCGACTCAAACCTACCCAACAGAGATGTCTAGTATAATTGTCCTCAAAAATCAATTTAGATGGCAAAAAATAAACAAACTCAAATAGAAATATCTTAAAATAATATAAAATTGAAAGCAAAAAGATACTTGTTTTACGATCAAGATGACTAAAAGTTAATGGTAAACGAAAAAATTGATAAAAAATAATTCTAAGAAAATAAAAAAATCAATTCAATAAATATCGAATAGCTTAACAAAGATTAAATTTCAAAAACCAATATATTAAATAATTAAACTAGCATATTTCTGCCAAAGGAAGATCCAGTCTAAAAAGATTAAATAGTCTTTTAAAATTTGCAATAATAACATTAATTCATTCCAAATAGTAATGAACACATAGAGTTAATTATTTTAAAGGATCTTTAGTAGAGAAAGGTTTGTGATTAAAGCTAAAGGCTGCAGGGGTAATAAGGGAAAAACAAAAATGATTTAGATTAATAAAGGTTAGATGAAAAAATACACATGTAATTAGTTGAGCACAGCACTTTAGCTTTTAAACCTTTTCAAATTAATGATTTTACTTAATTGGCCTTTGAAATAAATAATACCAAACGGACTGAGCCGTTGAAATTCAAAAAAAATTATAAGTTATACATAAAAGATGTCTACAATGATCATAAATTACAAGATCTATCTCTAGAATCATTCGATATAAAGCAAAAATAAGACAAAAGTTCAAGAAACAAAAATTATACTTTAAGAGATCAAAAATATGATGATCTAGCAACGAATAATTTTCAAACAGATGATTCAAAGATGTAAAAAAGCAAAAATTCGATCATTTTTAGACCCTAAAGATTGAAAAAGATTTTTCCTTCTAAAAATACAAGATAAAAAAATAAAAATAATCATCTATCTTGTAATTCTATCTATTATTATCCGATTCAAAATTTAGAATGTCGGTTTTCAGATTTTATGGATAAGAAAAATCATCATAAAGTCGAATAAACGGGTTCATTTATGAAAAAATACAATTATATGCTTCATAAAGACACAATCCTACTGAAAAAGATTAAAAATAATTTAAATAATTTATGTTCTGGCAAAAAATATAATATGATGACAGAAAGAAAATGTGGAAAATAATAAAAATAAATTGCGTCTAAATTTGATTTTAATTTTTCACAGTTAGGATGTCATTCTTAACCTTTAATAAAAATTAACAAAAGGAAAATCAGAATAAATACTTAAAGAGATCAGTTAAAACCAAATTATAGATAGGATAAACTTGATGAATTATAAAAAAACTACAAAGCTTAGCAAGTAAAAAATTAAGTGAATAAAATATACAACAACCGCAATATATTGTCTCGTTTTGATTTCATAAAGAAGAAAAATACTGAAACTAGAAATTTACTTATCGCGAGGTAAAAATACTTAAGGATCAAAAAGGCTGTCTAAAAATACTGATATATGCTTATTCTGATTCAATCTTATTTGGGTAAGAATTAGTTGACATAAATAAACATTGATTTCAATAAGTAGTGAAATTCCATATTTAATACCTTATGACTGCGTTTTGGACATCTATCAAGCTAGTCATCAGGGTAAGGTCATTAAAGTTGGGAGATTATCTCAAAATTGTCCATATTTTATTTTTGATTGAATCTGAGTTACTTGTGTTGTTGTAAGATTCGATGAATGTTTACAGCTTAGATAAAGCAGAATCGCTTCTTCCGTCAGGATCTGATACATCAGAGTCATGGTTAGTCTGCACTATGTAATTGAACCCGTTTCGATTGCTAGATTATCTTAACTAGTGAGTTCCTTGGCCTCTATTTTTCTATATCACATAGCTATCTCCGTTTCTTGATATGACAGTCCAGTAGACCGGAGAACATGTATTGATCTTATCGATGTATTTGAATACTTCATTCACATCGCCTTTAGCGTTTCTTAGTGCCTTCATAGTTGTGTAAGGACATGTCTAACAATTTGAAAGAACTATATTTTATATATTTTTATGAAGGCCTCCGTCGACGCGTTCGTTCAAAGTAATGGCGTATGAAAATCCGTCACTCGTTGTGGATCTCTTAAAGGCAGTATGGGTGCCTACAAAGCCAGCGTGACCAAGTGTTTAGAAAAGAAGCTCTCCTTTACTGAAATACTGGAAATGGAGAGAGTTATGGGCCAAGTAGGCCTGAAATCCATAATCTAAATTCCTGCCTAATAGTTTTGTTTGGCTATTTGAGACCGTGATTGCAGTACAAAACTTGGTAGCAGCTCCCAATTAATACATATAATTGAACACAATAATCTAACTTACCTTGACATTTGCCCCCCTTGCGACTGACAGACATTATAAGTAAAACTCTTTCCCTACTTTGCCCCTTATATATTCAGAGGAGACTTTGTGAAGCAGTTCCACAATTGCAAACGATCTCTTAAATTTTTAAACATTGTTTTTAAGGTAAGATATAAACTTTTGAATGAGTTAGCTTTTAGCTGAAGACACCGCTGTATACCTGTCTTCAGGCCTTTAATCTAAATTTATCCGAAAAATTTAGTTGCTGCTTGCTAGTAAAATCAAGATAGAGAATACGACTAACCATTTGGGATTCATAATTAATTATAATACAATAGAAAATAAGGCAAAGCTAATTGAATATAGTTATACAAGCTTATTTCGAATCAGTGGGAGGATGGTTCATAAATCTTTGAGTTAATTGAAGAACTCTTCGCCTTCTGCCTTTTGTTTGTTGTATTGGATCTTGTGCTGTTATTATAGTTTGTTCTGTTCCTCCATATGTATCTACTGCTCCAAGGCTTTCTTCATCTCCTAAACTGTGTTTCCATGCTAGATCTGCCCTGAGTCCATTATCTCATTTATCATCTTACCGTTTACCATCATTTCATCCATCTTGGTATTGAAAGCGTCCATTTGTTCAGCCATCTTTGTGAAATCGAAGTTGTTCATCTGTTGGTTCGCCAGGTAGGTCAGGTTGCTGAAACTATTCATGAATTGCTCATTATTCTTCATTGTCTTTATCTGCCCACACATAAACTACATCTTTACAGCAGTCCTCTCACAGCTCTGTGCTGAATTATTTTTATTTTACCTTATTTTGTCTTGGAAGCAGCACTCATAAGATACATCTTTGCCGCTTATTAATTATTCTTTTTCAATGACTCCTTGGCTTTTTTCTGGTATGTCGCAGCCTACTTCTAGGCCTTTTTGGCTGACCTTTGTAGAGTCTTGCACTGTATTTTCATGTCGATTATGTTGTCTTCAAGGGAAGCTTTCTTCGGGGCTGGTTTATTAGCTTAATTACCCATACTTCTTATATTATCATTATTTTTGATTCTGATTCAG
>Ga0194115_10005274_pt1 | contig 13511 bp, 3 predicted proteins | sample TA2MahsurfametaG_3_FD_148656 | JGI IMG/M metagenome (GOLD analysis project Ga0194115, IMG submission 148656) | Freshwater microbial communities from Lake Tanganyika, Tanzania - TA2015002 Mahale S4 surface | ecosystem: Environmental > Aquatic > Freshwater > Lake | place: Tanzania: Lake Tanganyika...
TTTACCTTCAATTTACTCAAATATTGAATCAGTAACTGCTTATGGTGGTGAAGAAATGACACCACCTCAATATGGTAAGGTATTTTTAGCAGTAAAACCAAAAAATTCTGATTTTCTTGCTCAATCCACAAAAGAATTTATATTAAATGATCTTAAAAAATATACCATAGCAGGAATTAAACCAGAATTTGTAGATATTAACGTTTTATATGTTGAATTAGATTCAACTGTTTATTATAACTCTAACTTATCCTCATCTTCAGAATCTTTAAAGACTAATGTAATCTCTTCTTTAACTACATATTCAAATTCATCTGATTTGAATAAATTTGGAGGAAGATTTAAATATAGTAAGGTTTTGGGAATTATAGATTCTACAAGCAATGCTATTACATCAAATATTACAAAAGTTAGAATTAGAAGAAACTTTGAAGTTATTTTAAATGAACCTACAAAATATCAAATTTGTTTTGAGAATAGATTTAATGTTAATGATAATAAAAACAATAACATCCCAAATATTAGATCAAGTGGATTTAAGTTGAATGGAATATCTTCTACTGTTTATATTGGAGATGTAGTAGATGATCTTACTTTAACAAAAGGAACATTATATTTGTTCTCATATGAATCAAACAAAATAGTTAAACAAATAGACAAAATTGGTAATGTTGATTATGTCAATGGAATTATCAATATAGATAATATAAATGTATCCTCTACATCAAAATTAAATAATATTATTGAAGTTGATGCAATTCCATATTCCAATGATGTGATTGCAAAAAAATCTATTTACTTAAAATTAGATATTGGCAACAGTGATATTTCTATGGTTAAGGATTTGATCTCATCTGGAGAAAATGCATCTGGCAGTAGATTTATTCCAGAATCAAGTTACTTTTCTGACTCAAAAATAAGAAATTAAAATGAATCAAGAAAATAAAGTAGTTAAAATTAAAGATATTGTTTATAATCAAATCCCTGAATTTATCATATCAGATAATCCAAATTTTTCAGAGTTTTTAAAACAATATTATGCATCACAAGAATTTCAAGGTGGGGCAATAGATCTTGTAGAAAATTTAATTAATTATAAAAATTTTGACTCTTTTGATAATGTCAATTTACCTTCTACTACAACATTACTTCAAGATATTGATATATTTGATGATCAGATTTTTGTAGATTCTGTTAATGGATATCCTCAAGAATATGGACTACTTAAAATTGATAATGAAATTATCACATACACTGGGATTAGTGGAAATTCTTTTACTGGTTGCGTTCGTGGATTTAGTGGATCTTCATCATTATCTCAACAAAATAATCCAGAATTTTTAGTATTTTCTGAAACAGATGCTTCTCAACATACTTCAGGAGCTTCTGTTCAAAACCTAAGTAATTTATTTTTACAAGAATTTTTTAAAAAGATTAAATATCAATTTATTCCAGGATTTGAAGAAGTTGATTTTGATAGTAGAATTGATGTTTCTAACTTCATCAGTAAAGCAAGAACATTTTATGAAACCAAAGGAACTGATGAAGCGTATAAAATACTGTTTAAAGTACTCTATGGAGAAGATGTAAAGGTCATCAAACCTGATGACTATACATTCAAACCATCTGATGATAAATGGACTGTCTGTGAATCTTTTAGTTGTGAATTGATATCAGGTGATGCCACTAAATTAACTGGGCAAACTTTATATCAAGATGAAAATAATGATGGTAAAATTTTGCCAGCTTCTGGATCAATTTACAGCGTTGATAGATTTTATTTTAAAAACAAGGTATATTATAAAATAAATTTATTTTCTGGATATTCTTCCAATCTAAGTTCTACAGGATCAATTTTTGGTAACTTTGTAGAAACACCAAAAACTTATGTGGTAGAAGATATTTCTTCAGGTGCAAGTATAATTACAGTTGATTCTACTATTGGATTTGAAAAGTCTGGAACAATTTATATTAATGATGTAGAAATAACTTATTCTGACAAAACATCAAATCAATTTTTAAATTGTTTTGAAATAAATGAAAATATATTAACAAAAACAGAAGTGTATGGAAATAATTTTGTTTATGGTTATGAAGAAAATTCAAATAATCAAGTAAAATTAAGAATTGTTGGATCTTTATCAGGAATAGAATCTTCAGCAATTTTATATGCAACTAAAGGAGATACTGTTAAAATAGATAATTTGGGAAATCTTGATGATACTCCTTTTACAAAATCTTTAATTTATAATTTACCTTTAACTGTATATTCAGGAATATTAACAACCACTTTATATGATTATAATTTAGAAGGAGTCAGTTTATCTAATGGTAATGCAAAAACATTATATAATCATAAATTAAAAACAGGTGATGTTGTAGATTTATACAGAAGTAATTTTAATCAAAAAATTAAATCCAACTCTGTAGTTTCAACCAATAATTCAACACCAAAACAATATAGTATCAATGTATCTGGAATTTCAACTTATGTTGGATCAAGAATAACAGCAAAAAGAAAATTATTTAAATCTCAATCATCAACATATCCAGAGATTAATAATAAATTTACTGCCAATATTCAAAATTCTTTTACAGATGAAAATTACAATTACATAACTTCTAATGGATTTCCCAATTATAACATTAATCCATACAAAAGACAATCTTCATTCACGTTAGATCAGTCAGATTATGAAACTTTACAAGGATCTCATAATTTCTATGATGGGGAATTAGTAACTGTTGTTAATTATACTATTTCTGGATCTTATTCAAATCCTGTTGGAGTTAGTACTGGAGCGTCTTTTTATGTTAAAAACATTGATGGTAATAATATTAAATTAGCATATTCTGCTGAAAATGTAGATGTATCTTCTTTTATTAGTTTTTATGAGTTAGTCAATCCCCCAGTAAATAACTCTGTCTCTGGTTTTATATCATCATTCACATTAATTGACAATTCTTTGTATAATAATGAATTTACATCATCAAAATTATTTAAAAAATTTCCAAAAGTTCCAAACCTTTTAACAGTTGATGAGGAAACAATACCAGGACCAACTGGTATTTTGGCAAATGGCGTTGAAATTAAAAACTATAAATCTTATGATAAGGTTCATTATGGTCAAATATCTTCAATTAATGTTTTAAATCCTGGAACTAATTATGATCTTACAAATCCTCCAAGATTTTTAGTTAATAATGGAAATGACACTCAAACAATAATTGCACCACAATTAACTGGAAAAATTACTGAATTAGTAGTAACAGATTCTGGATTTAATTACACAAGAGGACCAGTAATAACTATATCTGGTGGTGGAAATAATTCAGTAAAAACTGAAGTTAAAATGAAACTTAAGGCAAAAGAATTAGAATTCAATGCCTCATCCACTGCTGGTTACATTAGTGATATTAATGATCAATTCAATTTTACATCTAAGCATAATCTTGTTACAGGAGAAGAAGTCATTTATCAAACATTAGGTGGTTCTCCAATTGGAATAGGAACATTATCTAGTGAATATCTAATTACTGACAGTTCATATTATGTAATTAATATTGGAGCTGGAACTTCTTTTAGATTATCATATACAAAATCTGATGCTTTAGCAAATAATTATATTCTAATTAGAGAGTATGGAGCAGGAATTCAAAGATTTGTTTCAACACAAAAGAAACTTATAGTAGATTCTGTCAATTTAGTTGATATTGACACAGAATTTAAGTATAAAAAAGTTTTAGCAGGTCCTGATGATATTAATCACTATGATAATATTATTAATATTAAAGATCATGGATTTTTAGATAATGATGAGGTAAGATATTCTTTCATAGGAACAACATTATCAGGAATTTCTACAGAAACTAATTATTATATCCACAAAATAGATAATAATAGGTTTAAGTTAAAATCAAGTAAAACATCAACTACTTACATCAACATAGGGCAATCAGATATATTTTCAAATTACATTTTTGAATATTCTCCTATAAGAGTAAATATTTCTGGATCTTTAGCAATTGATAATCAAGGAAACGTTATAGGTTCTCCTGCTACAATTAAACCTATAATTCTAGGATCTATAACTGAAGTGAGGGTTGGTTTATTTGGACAAAACAATTATGGTTCTTATGTTCTCAATTATATAAAGTCTCCATCTATTAAGGAGGTAGTTGGTTCTGGAGCAAAACTTGAACCTGTTGTGGTTGATGGTAAAATCGTAAAAGTAATAATCAAAACTGCTGGAAATAATTATTATAATTCCATTAATTTAGTTGTTGAGGGGTCTGGATATGGGGCAAAACTTGAACCATCTATTGTTAATGGACAATTTATTTCTGTAGCAGTTGTAAATGGAGGAGTTGGATATAATTCATCAACAAATATAAAAATAGAATCTGTTGGAAAAAATTTAAAACTTTCTACTAATTTACAATCTTGGAATGTAAACGATATATTTAAATTGGGAAGTTCTAATGTCAATCCAGGAGTTCTTTTAGGAAAAAAACATTCATATTTTGGCAACACATTTAATATATTTTATTTAAATTCTAATTTGTGGTCTCAATTTAATATTCCAGAATTATCTTCCACACAAAATCCAACAGCACACTCTCCAATTATTGGTTGGTCTTATGATGGTTGTCCTATTTATGGTCCAGACGCATACACTAATGTAGATGGAACAGGTGGTTTCCTAAGGATGACATCTAGCTATAGAATAAAATCATCTTTATCTGATAATAGACCAGATTCTTCAACATTTTTACCAGGATTTTTTATATCTGACTATGAATATGTTGAAGGTCTTGGAACATTAGATAAGTATAATGGTAGATTTTGTGTAACCCCAGAATTTCCAAATGGAGTTTATGCTTATTTCTGCACTATGGCAAAAAACAGAAATCCTGTTTTTCCCTACTTTGTAGGTAATTTTTACAAGTATAAACCAGAGCAAGATAATTTTAACTTAAAAATTAATCAAGATTTAGAATTTAATAATTTAAATATTTCCAAACATACCTTACCTTATGGGGTTGAAAATAAAGAAAATTATTATGAGTATTTTAATTTCAATCAAAAATCAAATTTAGGTGAAATTTTAATCACAAATACTTCTAGAGGAAAATTAAGTGACATTTTGGTTGTTAATGGAGGATTTGATTATTCAATAGGTGATAGAATTTCTTTTAATAATTCTAACACTGGTGGATTTGGTGCTTTGGCAGAAGTTTCAGAACTTTCTGGAGTGGGGATTACAAGCATTCAATCATCATCTCAAATTATACCTGATGTTACTTTGACTTATGAAAATGGGTCTGTTGTTGGAATTGCTACTACAACGCATAATATTAAAGATCAAAGTTTTATTAGAATAAGTGGAGTATCTACTTCTAGATTTTCTGACTTAGAAGGATTTGTTCAAGTTAATGTTCCATTGCAACAAACACTTCTTTCTCAAGGAATCCAAAATGAATCAACCACAGGAATAGTTACGTCTATTCAAGTTAAAGATTCTATATTAAATTTTGAAGTGGATTCTTTAATAAAAATAGAGTCAGAAACTTTGAAAGTAATTGGGTTAGATTTTACAAACAATTTTATAAATGTTTTAAGAGAAACCAATGCTTCATCTCATAACTTAGGAACTTCTGTTACTTTACTTCAAAGTAAATTTAATTTTGATTATTCTCTTACAGAACTTCCAAATAAAAATGAAACTTATTATTTTAATCCATCTCAGTCTGTTTCTGTAGGAGTTTCAACTGCTATTGGGGTTGGAAATACTTTATCAATACTACCTTTAGGATATGGTGTAAGTAATACTCAATTTGTTCCTACTGGAAGAATATTTTTACCAAATCATAAATTTAAAAATGGCGAAAAAGTAACTTATGAATTTGGTCAAAATTCTATAGTTGTTTCTGGTGTTGGAAATTTAAGTGGAATCTCATCTTTATATGTTGTTAAAATTGATGAAAATATAATTGGTTTAACTAGTTCAAAAACAACTACTGACAACACTGATAATTTATTATTATACACATCAGCAGAAAATAATTACTTACACAAATTAAAAAGTAATAGATCTGTTGTTACTTCTGATGTAATAACAAATGCCACTGTAGTATCTACAGCTCAAACTCATGGGTTATCTGTAGGGGATAAAGTATATTTAAATGTAATTTCTGGAGTCACTACAACATATATTGCATCATATTCTACATCAACAGCAAAGTTAAGAATAAATTCTCAAAACAATCCTAGTATTGATGCATATGAAAACGAAACTTTAACTTTTAATTTATCTTCATCAACTCTTTCTGGAACTAAATTTAAATTATATACTGATTCTAATTTTACAAATGAGTATTTGGGTAACCTTGTAAATGGTGTAGAAGTAATAAAAACCCCCACATCTTTATCTCTTAGTATTTCAGAACACACTCCAAAAATTCTTTATTACAATATTGAATCAGAAACTAAAAAAACTTTTTCAGATGAATCTGTATTTGAGTTTAATCAAATTAATATAACCCCAAGTTTGTATAATAAAGTTATTGCAGGTATTAATACTTTTTCAGAAACTTCTTTTGAACTTAATTATCCTATAATTCCTGAAAATAGAAATTATACTTCAACAAATTCAACTTTATCTTATAATATAACCTCTTCAACTATTCCTGGAAGCATAAGCAAAATAAAGTTATTGTCAAAAGGAACTGATTATCAAAAACTTCCAAAAATATCTTCAATTTCTGGAAATGGAGTTGGTGCTAATTTAATCCCTATTAGTACTACTATAGGTAAAGTGTTAAACAGTTCTGTCACTAATGATGAAAGTATTTTACCAATTGATAAGACATTAAAACCATTTTCTCAAGGATCCTCTGTAATTTTTGTTTATAACAATTATAAAGTTGGATCATTAAGTATTATTGAAAGAGGGTCAAGTTATTTAAGTGCCCCTAAAGTTAATTTGTACAGCACTGAAAATAATACTTTTATTTCTGATTTTGTTGCTAGTGTTTCTATCAAAAATGGATCTTTAGATCAAATAGAATTAATAAATCCAAGTTCTGGTCTTTTATCAACAGATGATAAAATAGTTTTTACTGAAAATGATAATGGAATAAAAATTCTTGGAATATCTACCACATATGCATCAAATCAATATGCAATAACTTTAACTTTAGAAACTCCAATTTCAGGATTTACTACAAGCAACCCATTACCATTTTTTGTTAACGATGAAGTTTTTGTAGATGGCATACAAGACTTACTTGGAAATGGGTATAATTCTTCTGATTATGATTATAATTTCTTTAAAGTTGTTGGAGTTCAAACTGCTTATGGATCTGAAAATGCAGCTCAAATAACTTATCAAATAAGTAAGTATCCTGGAATATTTTTAATAGAAGAAACTTTAGACAATAATGCTTATGTTGTCAATTCTAAGTATTTACCACAGGTAACTGCTAATCTAGTTGAAAATGTTTTTTACAGTGGAGAAAATATAGATAACTCTAGTATTGTAGAAAACTTAAATAATGACCCTATTACTAATTTGATTAAAGTAAAAAATCCAAATAACATTAAAATTGGATCAGTAATATTTGGTAAATCAAGTTTGGCTAAAGGAAAAGTCTATATTAAGGATGATTATAATTTAATTTTAAAATCTTTTACAAGCGTCCCTAAAACAATAGGTTGGAAGACTCAACAAGGACAACTGTCATCTACTATACAAAAACTTCCTGATAATGATTATTATCAAAGATTTTCATACTCATTAAAGAGTAAAAAATCAATAAGCGATTGGGACTCAATAGTTTCTGATGTTTCTCATGTAGCAGGATATAAAAAGTTTAGTGATTTGACCATAGAATCTGTTGCATCTGGAATTTCTTCCATTACTGCAGATGATTCTTCAAAAGTTGATATTTCAATTAATTCTTATGTAGATTTGAATACAGTAAATGATTTTGATTTAGTCTTTGAGAATGTTGAAGATTACAATCTCACAGCATCAGATATTATTACATTTAACAGTAAAGTTTTGTCAGATTATTTATTATCAAAAGAAAATTTAGTTTTAAAAATAGATGATATCTCTAATTTATTTACCTCAATTACTCCACCAGATATTGAAATTCCCATAGATGTAATTGAAGGTTCTATTGTATCAAAATACATATTTCTTGTACAATCTTCAAATTCTTTCTTAGGTCCATTTATATTTCCACAATTTTTTGAATTGTTAATAGCAAGAAATGGTTCAAATATTAATTTAACTTCATATTCTTATTTTGAATCTAATGATCTTGGTAGAGTTACAGCAAAACCTTTGGGAGATAATTCTATTGAAGTTAATTATGTTCCTATAAATTCTTTTAATTCTTTGTCTATAAAAGCTTTTAGGGAAGATGCATCTTCATCTGTTGGAATTGCTACAACATCATATGGTTATGTAAGAAATGTCAAACTTACAAATTCTTATGCTTCTGAAGTTTCTCCAACTCAAAAAATAATTTATTCTGTACCTTTATCAGAAGCATCATCTGGAACTTTGTTTGTTGGAATATCTTCTACTTTTAACAACATTGAATGTTCTTACGAAATGGCATTCTTATATGATTCTGGAGTTTTACAATACAATACTTATGCTCAAAATAAACTAGTTGGGTTAGGAACAGTTGGAATTGCCACTTCTGGAAGTAATTTAATTATGACCTACAATGGAGTTTCTGGAATTGCTGTAACAACTTATGGAAATATTACATTATTGACAAATACATTAACATCACCCAGTGAAATTTTAACTTCTCCAACAAGATTAAATAGTTCTGTAGTTTCAGGATCTTATACTCTTGGAAATGATGAAATTGTCTCAACAATTTCTGATTTTTATGCAGCTTCTAAATATGGAATTGAAGTAACAAAAACTGTAGGTGTTACTACACAAAAAAGTTTTATATTATTGGATTTAATTCACAACCAACAAAATTCATATTTAAATAATATAAATTACTCTGTAATTGGCAATTTGACTGACTTGTCATTTGAAACTACTTATGATTCAGGAGCAAATACATATGTATTATATTATATACCAGCAGACAATGCTGACTATTCTATTAAGTTTTTTGAAAAAAATATCTTAACTGCGCAATCATAAATGGCAAATCTAGACATTCTGTATGTTCCTAATATTTTTGGAAGAACTGCTTTTCCTATAAAGCATAATGGCACTCCATTGTTTTATAAAAAATTTGATGGCAGTGACAATGATATAGTAGATGTAGATAATGATACTATTAAGATTGAAAATCATTATTTAAAAACTGGAGAAAAATTAGAATACACTGTGTCTGCTGGCAGCTCTTCTGTAGTAATTAATCCATCAAGTCCTGGAGCTTTTGGGGTTACAACTTATTTTCCAAATACAATATATCCAATAGTTGTAGATAGAAATACTATAAGGGTCGCTCTTGCAGCATCTTTAGCTTTATCAAATTCTTATGTAGATATAACTGAAGTTGGAGTTGGAACTGAGCATTATGTTGAAGTAGAAAAACAAAACACAAAATGTTTAATTTCAATTGACAATGTTGTCCAATCTCCCCTTTCAGTTGGTTCTACTGTTGGGATACAGACTGTTATCAATGCCTCAAAAATTAGAGTTTCATCATTAAAAAATATAAAACCATCTTCTGTATTAAAAATCAATAATGGACTTTTTAGATTATTGACTTTAGATTATGAACTAAAATCTTCTCCCTCTGGGTATGATATTACTTTATTAGAATCAATAGATTATTTGGGGACTTCAAATACTCCAATAAGTCAAGAAAACGTTGCTTATGTTATGGAGGGAAACTATACAATTGATAAAGATATACTTTATTTTACTAGTGCTCCATTAGAAGGGAGAACATTCTCTATTTTACTGTTACCAGAAAATTTCAATTATTCAACTACAGGAATATCATCATATTCTTTTAACTACTTTACCAATAATTTTCAAACAGGATCTCAAGTTAGAGTTTTTGGTGCAAAAGTTCCTGAGCAATTAACATCTGGAAACAATTATTTCATAATAAAAAACTCAGAGAATAATTTTAGTTTTGCCAGTAGTTATTTAAATGCAATTAACAATCAAAAAATAACAATTTCAGATTCCACTAATCTTGAATATCCAGTCAAAAATGTTCAGTTAATTCAAATTATTCCAAACCAAGAAACTAAGTTTAATGGTAGAGCATTTTTAAGATCAAATTATTATGGAAATGTAGTATTTGATGATATTTCAGAACAATTTAATGGGATAAGTTCTTCATTTACATTGACTACATCAGGAATTAATACTGTTGGTATTAAATCAGATAATGGAATTGTATTAGTTAATAATATATTCCAATATCCTGAATCTGAAGAATCTTTTATATATGAAGAAGACTCTATATCTGAAATCACAAGCATTTCATTTATAGGAAGTAGGGGTGAATATGAATCTGGGTTTGGCACTACAAAATCATATGATGTAAATGTTGGAGGACTTCCAAGAGGAGGAATAATAGTTGGATATGGATTAAGTTATGGGACAAACTATCAACCAACTATACCAGCAGAACTTTTTATTGGGGGAGTTTTGCCAGAACAAGAAATAAATCCAGATAATATTGCTATAGGAGTATCTGGATCTGGATATAGATCTGATAGAATTTATAATATTCATTTTGAAACTTCTTCAGGAATAAGAACAACTGGATTAGCTACTGCAATAATTGAAAATGGAAATGTTGTTGGAACAATTTTTAGCGAAATTGGATCTTATACTGGAGGAACTCCTCCAACTGTAGTAATTGACCCACCACTTGGATATGAAAATATTCCTGTAACTGGATCTACTTTAGGCATAGGAGCTTCTGTTTCTCTTGATGTTAATTTAAATGGATCTGTTAAGAATTTTAGATTTACAAATCCTGGATATGGATATACTGCTGGGGAAGTTTTAACTCCTGTTGGAATAGTTACTGGTACAGGATGTGTTCCTTTACAAATAACAGTTAATGAAGTCAATAAAGATTCTTTCTCTGCTTGGAATTTAGGAATATTACAAAAATTAAATGATTTTACTCCTTATGTAAATGGAAGAAGAAAAATATTCACTTTATATGAAACTATAAATGGTGAAATTCAACCAATAAGTTTAGAAACAATAGATGGATCTGAAATAAACTTAGCATATAATTTACTAATTTTTATCAATGATGTTTTACAAATTCCTAATGAATCTTATACATTCACGTCAGGAACTCAAGTAGTCTTTAAAGAAGCTCCTACACTAGGAAGCATTATTAAAGTTTATTTTTATAAAGGATATTATAATGATACTGAATTTGTTAATATAGATCCTCCAGTAGAACCAGGGGATCTTTTACAAATACGCAAAGATTTATTAAATAAGTCTCCTCAACAACAACAAACAAGAACAGTTAAAAGAATTTTAACTTCTGATACTGTTCAAACTGAATTATACAAAAAACTAGGTCTTTCTGAAAGTTCATCTCAATTTAGATCTATTTCTTGGACTCCTCAAAAGCAAGACATTATCATTTCTGGAGAATACGTTAATAAATCAAGATATTCACAACGTTCTAATATAAACTCTATTGTTGGAATAGGCACAACATTAGGCACTTTTGTTGGGTTGGGCACAAATGTAATTGGATTAAGCACCACAGTAGGTATTGGATCTTTGATTGTTATTGGAGATTATGTAGAATCTTCATATACAGGGTTTGGAGTGACTGTTGTTTCTATAGGAAGTAGTTCAATTGCAATTGGCAAAACCTATTATTCTTCAAGTTCTCCTGCAGGAATTACCACAACTTCAATTTCTGTTTGGAGAAAATCTTAATAAATAAGATAAAAGTGTCTATAAACAATGCCTGCTATAATAACTGATAATTTAAAAATTAGAACTTGTACTAATTTTATTGACGATGTTGAAACTGCAAACTATTATTGTTTTATAGGATTGTCAAATTATGATGATTACTCTTCAGATTGGAATAGCAATACTCCAGACCCTGTTGATAATTTAAGTTATTTGAACGAATATAAACATACAATTTTGGGTGTTAAGAAAATAACTTTGTCAGATGTCATTAGAGTTATACCAAAAGTTCAATGGACTTCTGGGTTAAAGTATGACATGTATAGACATGATTATAGTAGATATAATTTAACCCCAATTACAAATTCTACAAGATTGTATGATAGTAGGTATTATGTAATAAACAGGGACTATAGAGTTTATGTGTGCATTAATAATGGATCTTCTCCTTCAAATCAAAATAAAGGAGTTATTTCAATAAATGAACCTGTCCACACATCAGAATCTCCTGAAATTGAAAATGATGGTTATATTTGGAAGTATCTCTATACTATTTCTGCTCCAGATGCTTTAAAAATTGATTCCACAAATTATATTTCAGTTCCAAATAGTTGGACAACTTCAACTGATTCTGAAATATCAAGAATTAGAAATGCTTCAGTTGATGGAAAAATTGAAACAATTATAATTGAAGATTCTCAACCTTATTTAATTCCTTCAACTTCAAACGTAGTTAATGATGTTCCAATTATTGGGGATGGAATTGGAGGTCTTGCATCTGTAACTTTTGATGAACAAGGAAAACCAATTAAAGTTACAGTAACTAATGGAGGTTCTGGATATACTTTTGGAACATTAGATTTGGATTCAATTGTAGAACCACAATTAACTAAATCAGTATTCAATGTAATTATACCACCTCCAGGTGGTCATGGAAGAAATTTATACACAGAACTTGGAACTAACAGAGTTTTAATTTATTCAAGAATAGAAAACACTGTAACAAATCCAGATTTTATAGAAGGAAACCAATTTGCCAGGGTAGGGATAGTAAAAGATATAACACAATTTGGTAGCACCACTTTATTTACTGATACATCAGGATCAGGTGTTTATGGAATTATTGTAGATGGAACTTCTGCAAGTTCAGAGCCTGAAGATTCCATTATTACTCAAACTAATACTAATGCATCTGCAAGTTTAGTAAGTGCTGTTTCTGTTGGATCATCAACTGTAATTAAATACACTAAACCAAGAGAATTTTACACTGATACTTATTCTTCTGGAAATATTATTAAGACATCAGATAGATATTTAACTGATGGAGTTGGACTAACTACAGCATCTTCTTACTCTTTCCCAACTTTCAATTCAAGTTCCATTACAGTAAATGGAACTAATTATAATGTGTTTAATTATTCAGGATCTCAATTGGGAGAAACATTTTTAGGACAAACATTTTCAGAAGGTCTTGCTAATCCAGATATAAATACAAAGAGTGGTGAGATTGTATATGTTGATAACAGAGTTTCTGTGTCAAGACAGTCTCAACAAAGAGAAGATATTAAAATTATTATAGAGTTCTAAAATGCCCCAAAGCAC
>Ga0194115_10005275_pt1 | contig 13502 bp, 6 predicted proteins | sample TA2MahsurfametaG_3_FD_148656 | JGI IMG/M metagenome (GOLD analysis project Ga0194115, IMG submission 148656) | Freshwater microbial communities from Lake Tanganyika, Tanzania - TA2015002 Mahale S4 surface | ecosystem: Environmental > Aquatic > Freshwater > Lake | place: Tanzania: Lake Tanganyika...
AACCAACATAAATTACTAAAGGCAGATCCATGAAAAACAGGCAAAGATATAACAAATAATTTCAACAGCTTAATGCAAGCATCTAGATTAAGTCCTGTCTAAATATCAAAATGTATATCGAGATAATGAAAAAATAACTGATGAGATATAGTCAATTAATGAAAATATTGATCTGTTTGAAGGAGAAATATAAAAAATCAGACGACAAAAAAAGACTTCTGCAGTTTATTAGCATGGCCAGCTTTAGTCTAACAATCTGAATACACATGGGAGAAATACTAGATCTTCTCTCGATTCAGAAGAATCTCAAATAGAGAGCAATAAAGTAGTTGTCCAGGGACTGATATCTATGCTTCTTGGAGTTGAAGGACCCTAGCTCGAGGAACTCATCATCAATAATGATCTTTTCAAGGATATTGATTAGAAAATCGAGGAGTTAGGTTGCTGTGTCAAGTATTAGGAACGAAAAAGAAAGTAAAGTGTAATGATTACTTTTGACTAGGTCAATGGAGCCAGCGATAAAGATAAAGCTGTCTGTGATTTATTATAAAAAGTAGAAAAAGAAAGAATCGGCGAGTGCGAGAAAATATTTGATAGAAACATGCTTAAGGGCGAGTATCAGAAGGAGCTTAAATAAATGAATAAATCAAGAAAAAAGCCTAAGAAAAATTACTGATTTTTATATTCGAACAAATTTTCATTAAAAAGTATATTCAAACATGATACATTCATTTTCAATCAATCTTATCATCAAGTTTTTGTGAAACTTATTAAATTTTTACATTAATTATCTATATGAAAAATAAAATTAAAATATCAAATTTTTATGTTTCATTTCAGTAGTTGTTTTAATTTCTAAAAGTCCTCAGCCAATTATCCAGGACTCAGTTGCCAGTAGAATCCATAATTGTTCAAAGAGCACTATTGGGTCTTTCTCCTTTCAGGCACTTTTCCACCTAGTCCAACCTTCCCGACTCCTCTTCGGTTGTTGTTTGCCTGTTGAGTCTGTATCTGGTCGACCTTTTTGCACTTCACACAGTAAAAAATAGAGTTTGGCTGATTGTTATTGTAGTAATCTGAACAGTCAGTATGCACCCACCTTTCGCATTCCTCACACATGATCCATTACTTACCATCATCCGTATGCTCGAAATATATCTGCTTGCAATAGATGCAATATGCTTATTTTTTATATTGTTTGAGGCACTCAGCACATAAGTTTTCGACTGAATTTTAATGAGTCTGGTTGTGTTTGGTCGATTTGTATGATTGACATATTTTGTTGCTGCAGATATTTGGGTTCTGTATTAAATTTTGAGAAGATGGCGGCGATAGTCTTGAAGGTACTGGCTCCAAAACAGGCGAGATGTGTTATTAAGGGGACTTGGACTAATTTTATTATGATTATATTTCTTATGGGGGCTAACTGCGGACTGGGCTTTAACTACTGGGTTTGTCGACAAGCTGCTAAGGTTCTATTTCGGCTTCCATATTTGAAGACATGTCAGGACGGAGGTATTTGGTATTTCAAAATAAACAAAAATATATAAACACAAACATATATAATATAAACCAAAGTAAATGGATAGCACATGATTATAATTCTATTCTTATCAAACTTGTTTATAATAATCTCCATTTATTGAAAAATCTATGATCAAAGGAGTATCATAGTAGGATAAGCAAATACTCAACATCATACAGCTCTGTTTATACGCTATTTTGAGCCTGTTGTCGATATTCAAGTCCATATATTCATACCGTACCTCTCAGACCTTTTTGCTCAGATTCTATATAACAATAACTTTAGTAACTTTCATCGAAATCCTTATCCAGTCCTTGCAAATAGCATACAACTCTGATGAGTTGTAGGTAAAAATAACTGATTTCTTGATAGTTAATTTATATGCGATGTTGATGTAATCTCTTGCCATTTTTCTATTGAGTGACTATTGGTACGAGACAAGAGAATTGTTGACGAAAAACAGCAGTGAGATGGAGTTGAAATAAGAGAAACATATAGTCAGATACGTGATTATGGGACTATGGACTATCGCTTACAGTGCATTTATCACATACGGTCTAGTGACTCAATCATTTGTCAAAAATACATATAAACAGATTCTAGTTTTAGGCTGCCAGGGTATCTCAGCAGCAATCATTCTTTACGCTCTTTTTCTTCAGCTCTACCACGGACATACTCTAAAATCTTCAATAAATAAATACAAAGAATGGATGAACACTATATCAATAAGTTTATTGCAGTTCAAATGTCTGTATTACATATCGACTATTCTGAACGTTCTTAGAATCGGTTATCTGATAGCTATTACGATTATCGTCGATATTTATCAGTCAGAAGAAGAATGGCTGTATGTGTTTGGGTATGTATATACTGCAACCAACATCATAGTCATCGGGGTGTATCTCGGAGGGTTCAGGATGAGAGACGGCGAAGATTTGAGCAATTAGACCTTACTTTCAACTAATAAGGATAGTTTAGGACTGTCGGGAACAAATAATAATAGATAAAGAGGCTCATATGAAAATGATAATCTCAAGAGAAGATAAACATAGCTGTCTAGAAGTTCTAGTTCTTACCAAAATTCTTCACTTTGATATTCATTTTTAATATTGTTGAAAATAATTGCTTAAAAAATGAAGTAATGTTATTTCGGATCATTTAGTCATGTTTTATTTAGCTATAACTTTATCCCATTCGGCGGAGTAATTCAAGAATTATTATGTTCTCGGCTGAAAAGTTTTAGCCAACAAAAGATAACTTATCATTAAAACGAATAATATTTTCAAGCTTAGCATACAAAAGCTATTTGATTAGATTTTTGTCTAAGAAGATATTATTAAGCTTTTGCTTTCTTAGATATTTTCATTTATTTTCATAAAAAATCCGCTGGTCGCAACGATCGACTAATCTTCTTGAACTTTGCATTCATTTTTTAAGTCATGCAGACTGTTAAAGACTTTAAGATATTCCGATGCTTAACTGTACATTTGTCCAAATTATAAATTTAATCAAAATTTTGAAAAATTAAAAGACTTTTAATTGTAGAAAATAATAATTGAATCAATAATGAATTATATAAAATCTTCAAAAACTTATTCTTTTGCATTATTTCTCTATTTTCTCAATTATTACTTGCTACATTAAATATTGACTTTTAAAAAATAGAATTCTTAGAATAGAATATTATATTTTAAAGAATGTTTAAGCAATTTCGATTCCTACTTGTGATGGTCCTCGTCTTAGGAACATTCCAGAATACCATCAAACCCACTGAGACTAAGGAACAGATCTAGATTAATAAGATAAGGGCTTAGTATGAAGTGCTGAAGTAGTATGTGAATGATGCTTTGACTATGTTTATGGATGAACTCATGACCAATATTGCTGATCAGGTAAAGGGTCAGTTTGACAAAGAGTTAGAGAATGGATTAATGAATAGGATAAAAAGCTAAGTCTCAAAGGACATACCAACAACTAACCCTCAAACCTGTCCAGCAGCCTGTGTAACACAAACTACAAATTTGATAAATCAAGCCAAAACTGAGATAAGATAACAAATAACTCAGAATTTAGCCGCCTCTATAAGAGCCTAATTGACCAAACCATCTCAAGCAGTTCCTGCTAGTCCAACTTAAGTCAATCAAATCGATTAGAACACTTGGTATCGTTTAACTACACAGTGGCAGGGTTAGGGAAGATCACTTGACATCATCAATGATGGAACGAATAACAGGCTCAGACTAGCCAACACTGGAGATTTTTCAGGACAGTTCTGGTCCTTCATACCACTTGGAAATAACAAATATCGCCTTCAAACAATGTTCACTGGACCTAGCAAAAGTTTGGATGTAATTAATGACGGAAGAAACACTGAGCTGCAAATGGCTAACACAGGAAACTTCACAGGACAGATGTGGACTATCACTAAAGTCGGCTAATGGTTCAGGTTTGTCTGTGGCTTAAAGCCTGCCAGGTCAATCGAAATCAGAAACGATGGCACTAATACGCATCCTCAATTAGCCGGAACAGGACATTTTTCAGGCCAATATTGGAAGATTCAAGCAATCAGAAGAAAATGATATATAAACCGACCATATTTTTAATACTATATTCTAAATATTCTTTACTTAATTATTTTTATTAAGCCCCAAAAAATAATTACTATTAATTAATATATTTTCTAAGATTTTAAACCATGTGGAAACAATTTCCATTCCTAATTTTCATCCTGCTCATAGTTGGAACCTACCAGTCGTGCATACAGTTAGAGGAAGAAGGTGTTGTGATGAAACAGGGTAATCCACCTCAGAAGTTGAGTTCTAATGGAAAATATGCAGATAAACTTGAGAGATAATATAGGAAATTAGAGACTTAATTCAGTGTTTTGAAGCAGTATGTTGATAACGCTTTGATTTAATTCATGAATCAAATGAAAGAAAGCATCGGAAACCAGATCAAACAAGAAGTATTGAAGAATCTCAAGGGAAATGTAGTTGGTCAAATGAAGAATGAAATCTCTAAAGATCTTGAAACTAAATTGACCAATCAGTTCAAATCATAGACTTGCAAGGATTTGACCACAAAGGTTTGTCCTTAATTCATGAAAAATACTGCGAGCCTAATCAAAGCTGAGATTCAAAAAGATATCAGCTAAAAAGTAGCTTAGGAAATCAAAGCTCAAGGAGCTGATAAGGATGTTGTGAAAGTTCAGAAAAATCCATAGACAAAATAGATTGCCCAAGTAAAGCCATAGACAAAATAGGTTCTCAAAGTTGTTCCAACTGGATCTGTAATTGATTAGAATACTTGGTATCGTCTTACAACACAATGGCAAGGCTAAGGAAAGTCCCTTGATATCATAAATGACGGGACTAACAACAGACTTCAACTAGCCAACACTGGAGATTTTTCAGGACAGTTCTGGTCCTTCACATCAGTTGGTAACAATAAATATCGCCTTCAGACCATGTTCACTGGCAGCAAAAGTTTGGATGTAATCAATGATGGAAAAAACACTGAATTGCAGATGGCTAATACAGGAAACTTCACAGGACAGTTTTGGACAGTCATTAAGGTAGGTTAGTGGTACAGATTTGTCTGTGACTTCCAGCCAGAAAGATCTATTGATATCAGAAACGATGGAAGAAATACTCATCCTCAACTTGCAGCAACAGGACATTTCTCAGGGCAATATTGGAAACTTCAAGCAATCAGAAAAAAATGATATATTTCGATTATAGTCTAATCTATTTTAGTTCATTTAAATCATTAATTGTATTTTTTAAAATAATGTATCTCTCTGAATCTCAATTTCATCTCGATTAAATGACTATTATTCTATTGTTCTTCTGTAATCGATCAAAAACTTATGAATTTATCGAGATACTCTTTGACTTTGAATTTGTTGGGAGTTTCTTTTTACCACTATTCAAAATTTATTATTTTGAAATCTTTATAACCGTAATGTAGGGCTATTTATCGCTTTACTTATTAGGATCTTATAAGACCTTTTTTGTCTCCATAAAGAAAATGGAAAGGGCCATTTAAGTTTATAAGCAAGTTTCTATCCCATAATTTTAAATTTTATCGGTACCAAATATTACTTGATTTTTCAAACTGTTTCCTTTATTACTCTCTAATGGCTTCAAATTATTTTGTGTCATATGAAAAATTTTTGATATTAAGTCCTCTAAAGGGATAATACTACTATCTAGAGACCCCTTTGATCAAAATATCGTATTAATGTATCCCGATCTTTATATTTCTGTCGAATTAGTAGCCAAGTTCAATCAAATGTTTTTGGAACCTGATCTAAAATACACTTTATCCTCTTGATTAAAACTGTTTGTTGCCTGACTATTGTATAGATTTCGTAACCTTCAAATTGCTAATATAAGACTGCCTTAAAAAATGATGATAATTTTAGTTCAGAGAAGTCGATATTTTAATTTTATATACCTGTGCCAGCTAATAAACTGAGGCAGTATTATGATACGGAAAATTCTTATCTGGATAATTATGTTAAACTTTTTAGTTGAAACAATATTCCAGATCTTTGAAGATTTATTCTATCAATTCAATATCTCTGTTCGGATCAAGTAAAAGATATTTGAAGATCCCATGGACTTTCTACAGTGAAAAATATATACTATCCATAGTTTACTAGAGAATATATTTTTTGAATATGCTTTTGAACTGATTTCTGATAAGGGTTAAAGACTCAATATCTTTGGTTTAGGAATATTTTAATTAAATTAAGCCTCTATAAATTTTGAATAAGTTCTCAAGCTAGAGACCATGATATTTGTGATTTATAGAGCTGTCGCCTGAAAGCTTATTTTTGATGATTTTGACTACCTTAGGGACCAAAAAATTCATCCATTTCTTATCATAATAATTCAGGAAAGTATAGATATTCGTTAAATTGGAGACCATATTCATATTTTCATTGATGTAGGCATCGTTAATAAGGCTTTAGCTGTGTTTCTTAAAAATCGAATGTAAAGACGTAAAATTTGTTTTCATTCTTAATGAGTTTTTGTCATATTTGTGTAGCAGTTAGTGGATATTATTTTTGGGGTAAGAATGTGGTGAAATCTCATGACTTTTTAGGATTTTTTGTATGATTTAGAAGCTAGGTAAACTTATTTTGTGCTTCATTCATATATTATTAATCGAAAACAAACAAGCCTTAATTAATATTATTTTTTTCAGAAAAATCAAAAACAAATAAACTTCCATAGATCCAAGAAAAACAGCAGATAAGAATAATAAATTTTCAAGAATAGCTAAAGGTCTGAATATATTTGATAAGTTGATGTTTTATTGAATATAAATTTTTTTTAGATAATTATATTCAATTGTTTAATATGGAGAACTACTTTACTTTTACCAAGTTGCTAGGGCTCAGAGACGCCGAGGGTGCCAACTTGCCCCTCTTCAAAGACGCCAGAATCAAAAGATATTAATCCGTGCAAAGAATGATGGATCTCATCAGCATCGCACTCACCACATCGCCCAAAATTCCCTCACCCATCTTGACCCTTAACTCGCAAGACCGTAATTTGTGCATAACTCAGCTGAGTGGGACGATCAGATGCCTTTCCCCATCATTGACCGAAGAAGGTACTGGGGCTATGCTGGAGGTATCACCTCTCTTTTGGTAAATTTCATTCTGATTCAGCTCTTCTACTCGTATAATTACAACACTTTCTCAACCAACATCCGATATAGAAGTTTTAGAGCCATTTTCCCTTTCTTTGTAGCCTACATCTTCGCTGATGCCTATGCTTCGTATCGCAAACAAATCTTAAAAATAAACCTCTTCGACGAGTATTGCTATCTCAGAGCCAAGGAATTAGTCAAGCAAAACGAATATCTCTTGGACCATCCCAGTATAAATTATTTTATTCAGGCGTCAAGAGATACGTTTGGTGGGAGGCTGACTTGGATGAAACTTTGCAGGCTATACACAGACAGGCCAACAACAACCACAGCAGTGACTTCAAGGACAGCGAGCTGATCCTTCAGAACTTCATCAATAGATACATAGATCCCAACGCTGCATCTCCCATGCAAGGTAAACAGGTCTTGTTTTGATCATAAATTATCAATAAAATCCATTCAATATCATATTTGTATCGAAAGAAATATTCTTTTATAATCATAAGCTAACCATAAATACATTTTTGTACTTGATTGATAATAATACTTTTTATAGCACTAAAAAATCAGAAGGTAAAATGCCTAGAGTGTATGGTACCTATTGGTCAAAAGGCAAATATTTGTGTTATGGCCATGGAACAAGACCTAGATATTGTCCTGATGGATGCCATTGCCGCTACATCCCATCTCCACCAAAATAGGATCCCAAAATAAAAGAGCTTTAGAAAAAAACTTGAAGAAAAATAGAAATAACTCAATAAAAAAGAAGAGGAACTGTAAAAAGAGATCTAAAGATCACAAATGAGTTATTCGAGTATTTCAACCAAGAATGCTGAAAGAAATAAGTAAAGGTTTACATGTCCTTTGACAATGGAAATTATGAAGAATCCCTATGATCTTCCTTGCGGGCATTGCTTCGAAGAAAAGGCTATCAAATAAGGGATAAACAAAAAGGCAATTGCCCGATATGCCGATAGTAGTACCAAGAAAAAGATCTGCGGAGAAATCTTATGTTTTTAATTGATTTTTATGAGTAAAATATTGCGTATTTCTTTTATATTTGTTTCCTTTGAAAGTGCCAGTATTTAATAGATTTTATAAAAATTATCAAACTCTTGTAATTTGATGTATCTATAAATAGTATAAGAATTATAACAAGAATATAATTTTGTATTTATACTTTTTAATGAAGGATTTACTTCACCATTACCTAGGCGGAACTTTGGCAGGATTTGCAGGCACTCTCATCAGCCAGCCCTTCGATACTTGTAAAATATACCTTCAAACCAAAAGGAAATTAGAATTTAACTCAAGAACATTGTACTAAAATATTAGGTTTCTCTATCGGGGATCTCTACCTTGTTTTATAGGGTACGGTATTGAAAAATCCCTTATCTTTGGGACTTATTCAGCAATTTGTGACATTTTCAAGCTGGATTAGCATAATCACTTCAACACTTTTGTGGCAGGATTATTGGCAGGCTTGACAGCATCTGTGTCCATTGCACCCGCTGAACAAATAAAAACTGACAGACAGCTTGGAAATCTTACGAGATACAATTTAGGACATCTCTACAAAGGATTAGCTTACACAGCTGCAAGATAAGGCATTGGGTTTAGCATATATTTTACCACTTACAACCAGGTGTCTAAGCATTACAATTCAAACAATTCAGACCCTTTCGGTATAAAATTGTTGAAGGCTGGAATAATAGGTGGCCTAAGTGCTTTTGTAGCATGGATACCTATCTACCCTATAGATCTCAACAAGACTTTAATTCAATCGGGTGATAAAATCAATCAACTAAGATCTTAATTGACGAGTGCAAATTTATTTGGAAAAATAAAAAGATTGTATAGAGGTTATCCTTATGGAATGATGCGAGCTATACCATTCCATTCAACATGCTTTGTAGTCTTTTAGATAATGAAATCTATGCGTTGATTGTTTTTGTTTTTTATCCATTTTATAAAAATTAACAAACTCTTGTAATTTGATGTCTCTATAAATAGTATAGGAATTATAACAAGAATAATATAATATATTATTTATAAAAAAAGCTAAGATAAAAATGGAAATAGATCATCCTGAAAATGACCGCTTCGGGAATACAAATTGCTGGAAATTCTTATAAACTCACTTTCTTAGACAAATTTGGCTCCGACTGTATTTACCAAGAAAAAGTACTAACTAATGTCCAAGAACTATGCTATCAGTTTTCTAAAAATATAAGTATTGGGCACTTTGATTTTTAAAAAAATTTATTTCATATAATCTTAAATATAAGCTTGATAATAGTATTTTTATGATGATAAAATCACTTTTTACTAGACTTATATGAGTAAAATATTGCATATTTCTTTTATATTTTTTTCCTTTGAACATAATAGTATTGAATAGATTTTATAAAAATTAACAAACTCTTGTAATTTGGCGTATCTATAAATAGTAAAAGAATTATAACAAGAATATAATATATTATTTATAAAAGAAAGCTAAGATAAAAATGGAAATAGAGCATCCTGAAGATAAGCCGTATACGGTTTTATTCATCTGCGAGCCTGAAGCATCTTACTAAAGCAAGACCCTTTCGATCGAAAACACCCGATTGATCAATGAGGCTGCCATCCATCACACTGTGATCGTAGTGATGTTGTTCGGAATTCGATTGAATTTCATCGCAGAAATGTAGATAAACTCCGAAACATCATTTACCCCCAAATCGGGAGTAAGATACAAGAATCAGTATCTCAACAAGATATACGCCAATTGCAAGAATGATAAGTTAAAAACTTATCTCAGAAGGTTAGAACTCTTGAATTATAACTTCACAGAGATGGAAAAGATGGAACTCGTTAGGCTAGCTTTTGAGTACAAGAGCTATAAAAATTCTTTGGACTACAAATTCAAAAGCAACTAATTCTTTTATAAGAAGGAGCCAAACCAGTTGTTGTATATCGACTCGCCCATCACTCAGCTCTTGCCACAGATCATGGAATTAGAGGAGAAAGTTGTGATTGATAATGAAAGAATCATCTCACAGAATCCCAATGTATTTGTGAGAGTATTGAGAGAGATTGAAGATGTCAATCGTGAGTTTTTGTCGTTGAGGACTGTCATCTCTCCTGAAATTAAGGGAAGATTGAACGTGTTCAACTTCATCATGTTCCCCAACGATGGAGCCTTCTGCAGCTTGCCTTTGATCGGAAGAATCATAATTCCTCAGAGCTATCCCAGAAACCCACCTGTATTCCACCTCTTCACCAGAACAAACAGGTACAACTTGGACGTGTTCAATAACTACGCAACTGGTAACAACTTAGATCAGAGTTCAGTTTGTTTCGATATCGTGAAACCTGTAGACAACCATATGTCAAGGTGGAAGCCTTAATATACCATATCTACTGTGGTTGCATCGATGATGGATGCAATTGTCTCTTACAAGGTGTAACAGATGTATGGTGGAGAAAAGGAAGAGTTCGTGACTATGTAGTCTTTGGCAAGCTCTTACTCAAATGTAAAGAGATAGGTACTCAATAGATTGCCAGAACTCAACAAGTTCCCCAAGATTCCAGTCATCAAGTCAGCCAAATTGCTTTGCAACCCTCTTAAGTTCTACTCTTTCAACCAGAACAACTCCTTTACTTACATTTTCAACAAAGAATAGGAGAGTTTGCATTCTGATGAGATAGTATTGCAGTCAAATTCATCAAAGACAGTGTAGTTTGAATTGACAAACTTGACTGCTGAGTTCGTGTTGTCGTTTATCTTGACCAACAGTCCTGGGGATGTCAAGGGAAACAAAAATACAACGATCATCTTCAGAAACGGAGTTACTGCCACTGCTGCCAAAAAGTTAGCTAACAAAAAGCTCAACTGGTTCTACCACGGAAAGCCTTTGAACAGTGGCGACATGAAGATCAATCTTACGATCACGCCCAATCAGTTCGCAATGTCCTACATTGACGAATCTACAGAGGGTAATTGGGTGTTGCACGGAGATACTCCTTTGACTAGTTTGAGAAAAGAAAGCGTAGGAGACTTGTCAAAAGAGACTTTCAGGTTGTGTGTGTATGTCAAGAACAAGAACAAATATATGGGCAATAAGTTCATCATGAAGCAAATCAATACCAATGTCGGCTACATCCACAACAAGTGCTAGTTTTAATGAAAAGTGATCTTGTACTACCCTCTATCATTAAATAATTCTTCTCTTGAATTTAAAATACTTTACTTTTCTTGAAATATTTATGATTTTTTAATATAAAGAAGATGAATATCATATGATTCTTGGGTGAGCCTTTGAAGAAATACTGTACTTGACACTGCCCATTGATCTATCTATGTAGGATCTGTCATTGGCATTCATGGGCTGGTAACTTTGATCGTGGTGGTAGTGGTAGTTTTAAGGGCTTATTGGGATGAAATCGTAGCTGTTGTGCTCAAATAGAGATTATACCTCTCTATTTTTCTATTAATTATGAGTTCTCAAAATTTGAAGATTGTTGGCCAGCTGACTCACTCTAACTCTCAGTTATTAATTCTCATGTGCTAAGATAAGCTTTTATTTCAAGGAAGCTTCGTATGAAATTTCAAGTTATCTCATCTTAGTCAGCCATTCCTACTCAATAACAGGCTTCTCAATGTAGACAGGGTATTCAATAGGTACCTAAACAGGTACATTTACTGGGACTTACACTAACTTTTATACAATTTTATCGATGTAAACAGGTTTTTAGATGTAAACTGGCTTTTAAACTATGGTAGGAACTGGGACCTAAACAGTTCTAACAACTTACTTCGTCACTTCCCTAGGAACATCTATTGGGACTTTCTTTTAGACTTCAATGTACTTTGGAATTTCGACGATTTTTTCAACGACTCTCTCAGGACCGGGAACATGCCTTGGGATTTCAACTATAACCTCAACAGGCTTTTCAATGATGACCTCTTTGATGACTTCTTTGGTGACTTATTTATCAGGTCTCGAATGTAGCCTCAATATCTAGTCATCTCTTTCTTTGATGATTCGTCTTAAATTATCAAGATCTACAGTCAGTCGATAGTTTTAAGACTATAGTTTGCCGACTAATTTATTCTTTTAATTTTAAGCCAGCTTGGCTTCATCTTCTAACTTTTTTATTTTTTTAAATAATTTTTTAAGGCAATCTTTGTTCTTATCGTCGTTTTCGATCTGGATTTAAATTTCTTTGTTGCCAGCTGTTGTAGGTTGATTGATTTGTATATTTTAGACATCGACCCTCTTCTATCGAACTGGTATATTGATCGGCATCCAGGGTTCTACTCTCTTCCTCGCGACAGGAATGACTTGAGTCTCATTTTTATTTTGTTTTCTACTATTGACTAAACATTTGGCTGATGTTTTTCTCTAAATAAAAATGGGTTGCTGGATGGATAGATCAGATTTTTTGTTATTATTTGTCGAACAATCCTTGACAATTTGTATGGACTGATGTTCGCTAGTTTAATTATGATGCAATTTATCTTTTAACTCAGTTAATTTGGTTTTGAAGGTTGACATTTCGTTATTTCTAAAATATAAATATAAAATATATTCAATATGTTTAAATTCAATTTAGAAACATAGTATATATTTATGCTAGCATAAAATTATTTGGGATAAAGCTTATGAACCTATCATAATTCATTTGGATTTTTTGTTTACTCTCCAGTACATGACACATTGATCCTCTCCACCAACTGAAATTATATATTCATCATTTTAGTTCCACCTGACGTTAGTTATGTGGCTAGAATGACCCTTACCTTACACGAATTTACTGTTCTTTATGATGCAAGGATAGTTGTATATGCATACCTTGCCATTGTTGTTGCCTCCTGCCAGCAAATAAGATGTTGTGGGATCAGTCTTATGGGTTTAGCCTTTTATATTAGTGTTAGATCTGTCCACAGAATGAATGAAAGTACCGTCTGTACACTTAGGGTAAATGCCTTGCACGGGCCAACCTAAATTACATGTCCACGTAGTCCATCTCTAGTCTTTTAGCATTGAAGCTCCACTAGTTATCTGTTTGCCTGTATTGAGATCCCAAAACAATAATTAGTAGGCTCCACAGGTAGACTGCAAATAGCAACTGTCCCTCGAAATATCAACGTGAGTGATGTAAGAAGAGTGTTTGTTCATAGGCTTGTATTTCTTTTTGAATTGACCATTTTACTCATCATACTCATACACGTAAATGGCATTATCGTGAGATCCTATAACTAAAATGTTGTATCCGAATTTAATATCAGAAATCCATTATTTGGCATGCTTAAAAGTTTATTTGA
>Ga0194115_10005277_pt1 | contig 13500 bp, 13 predicted proteins | sample TA2MahsurfametaG_3_FD_148656 | JGI IMG/M metagenome (GOLD analysis project Ga0194115, IMG submission 148656) | Freshwater microbial communities from Lake Tanganyika, Tanzania - TA2015002 Mahale S4 surface | ecosystem: Environmental > Aquatic > Freshwater > Lake | place: Tanzania: Lake...
ATGTCTGAAGCTTGAAATCAAGTTAATTGCGGTCGCCGAAATGTACACGCAATCGACATCGGTCATACTCTGGCATCATGATACGAAAGCCATGAACGGAGGGCGTAAGATCTGGATTTCTGTAGCAGTAGTGTCCTCCCCCGACTATATTGGGTAGCGAAATGTCTGTTCTCGCCATTCTAACGAAGGTATCAAGGGAAACCGTCCTCAAGTCGAAGTCCATGATGACATAGACAGCCCCTAGCCCGCAGGATTCACCATCTCGAAACAACGACATGGTGAGATACCAAGTGGCACGAAATTCACAAAGAGGATCATGGTCGAGTGGAACGAGATCAGTAGACCTGGGCGTCACGAACTGAATTAGTCTTCCCGAAGCGTCCCTAACTGACATCCACTTCGAAGAATTGCTGTTTCCCTTTCACCAAGATCCGACTGAGCTATGTCCCTAGCTAATACCTCACCGCCTCCGAATAGATTTCGCTTCTCCACAAAATGCGTCACAATCTTTTTTGCGGCTGCTTGTGCATCAAACTGCTCACACCGAAGGAAAAGCAATCGAAAACTTCGTCTCTCGACATACTCGCGATTCATCTGATGAGCCAAATTGTAATCGTCCTTCGATTCTATACGGTCAAGTTCCGACTGTAGCTCATTTAGTTTCGTATCAATCATCTGAGGATCTTCCTTCACCTGCGCAGCAAAGCCATAAATGTCAAACAAGACACGTTCATGATCGACGAGGGATAGGTTCGCCAATTCGTTTGCTAGGAGCTCTTCGGCTCGTTTCACCTCTTCTTGACTTTCTGGCCATCGATTCAATGCCAATCCAGCTTCTTTGGCTAGCTTCAAATCGCATCCCTTGCTCTGCTTGGATGACATTCTTCCCGTCAAGATGATTCGTCTACCATACGTGAGAAAGTGGTATGGTAGGGTTGATGTGATCAAGCTGTCCAAACATGTCGCCGACGCGCCATGGGCGTCTTCTATGGCGTGCAGAAATGGCTTCCATCAGTGTTCCTCGAGAGACTCGTCCGACTAAAGTTGAAACTAGCTCTCCACTCTTTACGAACCTTCACAAACTTACAGTTACACCGCAATCCACCAATAAACCAAGTAACAGTAACTAGCAAAAAAGGTACAAGATTTACAGTTAAATACGGTAGCACCACAATTGAAGGAGCAAGGATGTGATCCCCTTCATAGATGGATGCAAGAATTAACCACTATTGCGCATACCTTGGGCGATCCCACTGATACTGACAATCAAGGCGTCTTTGACAATCTGCTGTTCCTCTTCCTCTTCAGCTGTTAGCTTCTCCTTATCATCCAAGGCTCGTAGTCGCTTCAATAGTTCCGCTTGAATCACATTCAGGGGATCAACGAACGGGTGCCGAATCAATGACGAAGCTCGTTGCAACGCCACGTGGACACCCGCAACATCCTTCGATTGAGTAACATCGAGTATACTCTGCCTAGTCTGGACCAACTTTTCACGGACTTCGTCTCCGAGTTTCAACAAGTCCTTGTCTTGCACAAGCTGATCGTCGTAGTTCTTGGAAATGGAGAAGTCGGTTTTGGAAACAATCATCGCAATCAAGTCGGTCAGCTCACGGAACCAAGGCCAGTGTTCATACATATCTTGCATGACAGCAGCCTCAGCCGGATCCTGTAAGGGACGAATAGAGAACAATGAGAAACGAATAAGTGTCACATGGGGAGTGCCTTCACGATGATTCCACGTCGACGACAAATCACATACCTTGGCTTCGAAACCGGCACCGACTCCTAGCCATGCCGACACATGCGATCGTGTCTGCGTCCAAGCAAATGTCCATGGAATAGCTCGAAGACTTTCAATTCCACCCTTGGGGTTACGTTTCGCTGGACGACTTCCAATATTGAGTTGACCAAGTTCCTTTTCAGGCGTTGCTTGACGGAAATAGGGAACAAACCGAGGCTCTTCACGGACTAGGTGTCGATAGTCGGCACAAGATGATTCCGAGATCCGTTCCATCTGATCACGCCATTCCTTCTTGGGTTCGACTTGTTTCGAAAAGGCCTCTCGGAGTACGGCCGCAGTGTAAATATCCAAGGTATGCTCTGCGATCGGTGTGTTGCCGTAATTTTGTGTGATCATCTCTCCCTGTTCCGTAACTCGGAATCGCCCATTGATAGTACCAGGAGGGTGGGAAAGAATCGCCCGATAGAGTGCAGGATTTCCACCGCGTCCGACTGTCCCACCCTTGCCATGGAAAAAGGTCAATTCGACGCCATATTTCCTGGCTACTTCGACCATTTTTTCTTGAGAATTGTATTGAGCCCAGCAGGCAGATAACCTACCTGCATCTTTCGCACTATCACTGTAGCCTACCATAACCTCCTGTCGACCCTTGATGGCACCGTAGTATGCTGGAATACTAAGGAGTGTCTCTAGTTTTTCGGGGGCATTGGTCAAGTCGTCCAATGTTTCAAATAGTGGAACAACACGCATCATGTTGCCCTTCCCGGGTGTCATACCGAATTGCTTCTGTAAGAGCATGACGGCGAGGACATCGGACGCTGTCTGACATTGACTAATGACATAGGCTCCAAGTGCTTCCGATTCAAGTCCTGATGCAGCCTCAAAGGTTTCTAGCGTCTTGACGACGCCCTCGGGGAACCCTAACTCCTTAAGACGCGAGGGGGGGAAAAGTGGTCGCTTGCCGGACAATTCAGACGATAACCAAGCCAATCGAGTTGTTTCATCCCATTCCGCATAGCTTCCTACACCAAGCCATCGGACAATCGCATCTAGGGCGGCAGTGTGTTTCGTCGATTCCTCACGGATATCCAGGGGGACTAAAGTCAATCCGAAACTCTTCACTCGACGAATGATATCGACGAGGAGACCATCTGCAACCAATTCAAAGCCAGTTTCGACCAATGACGCATGCATGATCTTGAGAGGTTCAAGAAGTTCGTCACTCTTGTAGAGGGCAGGGATAGTATCCATATCTGAATCGTCCAAGAAAGCAGCAGATGCTGTCTTGGTCCGCAAAAAGACCATCTGATCGGCTCTCATAAATTCTTCTAAATTATCTTCACATTCTCGAGCTGTCTTGACAAGTCGTTTTCGGAGGTAGGAGATGACACGTCGATACTTTTCTCTCTTGTGGAAGGGGTCTTGAATCGAGGCAGCTAATTTTTCCAATTCCGGTGAAAACCGAGATGAGATTGCTAAATGATTTTCCAGTTCAGACAAATCTGCCAATAATAATCGAGCGGCACGTAATCGTTGATGCAAAACGACTTCCCTAGTGACGGATGGTGTCACATTGGGATTCCCATCCCGATCACCACCAATCCAGGAGGCAAATTTGATTGGGACAGCATCCAATGGTATATCCTTCCCTAGACTGATCCGACATTGGGCATTCAATTTACGCAAATATCCTGGGACGGCATCCCACAATACCGTTTCCAAGACAGCCAATCCACCCGCTGCTTCTTTTTGGGGGGTCGGTTTAGTACGACGGATCTCATCCATCCCCCAAAGTGACGAAATAATCCGTTGTAAACTGTATGTCCCCTCCAATCGTTCATAGGGCATAAGATCTGGACGTTCCAAATGGGCCAATAAATCTGTGCATTTACGCAACTTTCTCAATACCGATTTACGATTGACTTCTGTCGGATGAGCCGTCAATACTAATTCCACCGATTGCGTACAAAGTTGTTGATAGATCTGTTCCTTCGTCGCCTCACCCTGTTCTAACATAACATGGATGGTTCCCTTGACTGAATCCTCTGTATGGTAGAGTGGTCCTGGAAAGGAATTTCCAGATTGTCTTTCATTGAATTTAATCGATCGTAGTCGATGTTGGACTTCTGCCGAGTTTAACAATGACAAAGCCGCTGCGATACATCGGACCATACCCAAACATTCCTTACTCGTCAAATCCTTCGCACGTGATACCATCGTACTCAACATTTTGGTATCATTGGGATTTTCAGCTCTAAAGGAGGCATGACAAAGGAAGGCATATTTGGGTTAAGAACTCTTGTCTTGACAATCTCAATCGTCATAGGCTCTTTTGAAAAAGACTTTCGACGTACCGTTCCTTTCCATACTTGAGAAATTCAAGATATAGATCGTGTATCTTTTCATCTTCATCCTTGACGACATCCAGGAGGATATCAGTCAACATGGTAATATCACGAAAGAAGGGAGAATCCTGGTCGGACATATGAATTTCACTTGATTTTTCCATCGTTACTTCGACACTTCCCAATTCTTCATCTTGACTTAGGACTAGAGGAGTCGTCGTCGAAGCACCACCTGGTTGAATCCATGGCCATGAAGAAGCCAATCGACGTGGACTTCCACCAGACGGTGGTTGGTCGATCAGTGTCACCGATGGTCCCTTGCCCAAATTCTTGTCGCCATTGCTGTTGCTATTCGTGGCACTAGTAATGACTCCACTCCATGATAGCAACAGGGCTGCTAGAGCTCGTCTTGTTACCATCCTCATTCCCTTTCTGTGGTTTAGATTCGCGCGTGATGGGGTTACGAAGATGTGTGGCTTGGTGGTCGTGGCGGTGGGCGGAGGGGCTTCTGTTTGAGAATCTATGTACACAATACGGTGTGACTGATGACGATCGGAGGGATGAGAATGGATGGCGCGGAGCCGCGAGAAGGATACCTCCAAGTAGAAGACCGGGATCCCCCTTTTTAGGATACCACAGTGCACACTATCAAAAAAGTAAATGGTTTCAAGGGGGAAGCGTTAGGTCGGAAACTTTCTTCCGCTCGAGATCTATGAATTTTCAACGGCCTTGGTTTTTCTGGCCTTCGCCGCAAAAGAATCCTCATAGACATGAATACTAGTATGTATGAATCTCGATTACTAGTCATAGATATGAGAGTCGACAAATGTCCCGCGTCCCGCGCATGGTCAGACTCGCTGTGCTGGTGCACAGGCTATGGACCTCAACAGTCGTGCCAAGTGCCGAGTCCCCCTGACCCGCAGTTTGTGCAAAAAATCCAGCGTCCCCTGTCGACGAAAAAAAAGCTCCGGACACCGCCATTGCTCCAGGGACCCATCCTTTCGCATTGTACATCGGACACGAGGACCAACAACCACCAGGTAAACATGATGCACCAGGTACGAGGAATGTCGTACAGATGGATAGCAGCCTGTTGGATGATGATCGTTTGCTGCGGTCTTTGTCTTGGATCTCCTGCCAGTGTTGCCGGAAACTCACGACTCAAGGATTCACCGGCAAGGAATCCACGTCGTGTGGATCGTCGGATAGAATCTGTACATGACGATAGTTCTGGTGGGAATAATCAACCTAGTATCACCATTCGTTCTATCCCAACACCAACAGCGACACCAGGAATAGCCACAAAGCGACATCTTCAACCCTATGAAGATTTGAGTTGCGATGTCTTCCAGGACGACTGTCTGTGGTCGGGTGATGGAGTGTGTGATCGAACAGATGGATTCTGTACCTTGGATTGTCAAGACTGTGATGAATGTCTCCAATTTAATGCCAATTGTGAACAATGTTCCAATCACAATTGTTATTGGTGTCCTGGAGATGCGACATGCAGGAATTCGGACCAATACAGCTTCATAGGCAAAGCATCTTCCTGCACGGCAACGACAAACTATCTTCAAGGATTGGACAATACCTGTCTTGTTGAACAACAACTCTTTAATGATCCACTTTATGAAGCTCAATCATGGGTCTATCGAAGTATCAATGTCGAAGATGTATGGAGGATGGGATATACTGGACAGGGAGTACGGGTACGGATCCATGACACTGTCGTTGATGCAGCTCATACTGAGTTTTCAGGACGATTTGATGTCTCTACAAGTTGTCAAGATTACATGTGGTCTTCCTCATCATTACCACCACTTACTGGGGGTAGTACCGACCATGGGACTGTGGTAGCTGCGATTGTCGGTGCTGCTGCTAATAATGGACTCTGTAGTGCGGGAATTGCACCAGGAGTTACACTCTCCGCTTGCAATGTCTTTTCCCTTACGGATCCAAATGAATATATCGAATCTCTGGAATATGATGTTGCCAACCAATCCTTTGGTGTCATTCCGTGTAGGAGGAATCTAAGGCAACGACAGCAACAAGAAGTAACTAGTTGTCCCTTTACTGCCAGAAGCAGTCAGCTCAGTCATCCATGCGATCTCTGTGAAACCTTTTCATCCCCTTCAGCTGTCTGTCAATCTGCCATCATTCAGCACTGTATGGTCTTTTGGAAGGACGATCAGATTCCGTGTTTGGATTACCTTCATTTGCTTTTGGCCGATGGACGATGCTACTACACCGCATTACTCCCAGTCATCGAAGCGGGCCTCCAACGGGCGATCCAAGAAGGTCGGGATGGTAAGGGTATCATATTCGTTACTGCTGTTGGGAATTCCTACGATTCAGGTGGATACGCGACGACGATTGGATTTGCACAATCTAGATTTACAATCCTTGTGGGGTCGGTAGACAAGTTAAATGGAGGACATGCGTCCTATTCCTTACCAGGTCCTGCCTTGTTTGTGACTGCCCCTGGGGGGGATGGTGGGACGACCGTGGCGAATCATGTCACTGCCTCGCCCAACAATCAATGTGCTGATGCGGGAGCGGGAACTTCCTTTGCCTGTCCAGTCGTGACAGGAGTCGTTGCCCTGATGTTAGAGGCCCGTCCAGCTTTGACGTGGCGTGATGTTCAAGGTATATTCGCAATGTCCTCACAAATTGTCATTGACGACTCCGATTTGACCGCTGTGACGAATTCAGCTGGCTATTGGCATTCAGACTATTATGGATTCGGGATCGTGGATGCACTTGCTGCGGTACAAGCCGCGTTGACTTGGACCCTCTTGCCCGAGGAAACGATCCTTGGGGTAGAATCTGGATTTATCGGTGCGGCTTTGGTCGATGATGCGTCAGTTACAACAACATCTACCCTAACTCTTGCATCGTCGGCACCCGCGGAAAATGCGATCTTTTTTACGGAATCGGTCCAAGTATATATGCTACTTGACTACGTTGCACGGGGGCATTTGGAGATCATCCTATGGAGTCCCAGTGGGACACGCGCTGTGCTGCATCCAGGACGCCGACCGGAATATACTCAATCGGATTATGATGAGGCTTGGACTTTGCTTTCCGTCAAGACATGGGGAGAAGATCCCATGGGAGACTGGACGTTGCAGGTGACGGATGTGACCCCTGGTGATACGCCCACTGAGGACACGTGTATCGATGCAAACTGGTCCGTTCTGCTATTCGATTCGAGTGAACTGACCTGCATGGTATTGACAAAGAATGGCGCCTGTCAAGATGGTGTCTTGAATCCCTTAGGTATAGTCAGCGAACAAGATATGGCCTTTTTGATGAATCAAGCAGACGAGAATGGCGTCCTACCGACCCAAGCTTGCTGTTCATGTGGCGCGGCTGGCATCGATCCTACGAACGTTCCAAGTCAACTTCGTCAATGGATGTTGATTGCTTATGGACACTGGCAGAGCACACCGACTCCTGTCCCAACCGTACAACCTATTGAAGCCCCAACGAATTCCCCCACAACACCATTGATTCCTCCCACAGTAGCACAAGATACCTCCGATCAGAGTTCCGGCCCGCCCATGACACCTCCATCCAATATCGTTGTTCCGTCATCTCAGACCCCTGTCGCAAGCGGCGTTTCTTCCTGGCGACCTAGCAACATACTTGTTGGCGTTCTCTCCCTCCTGGCATCCATAGTATTCGTTTAAAACTCACAACTAATGGGTAGAAAGACTACTCAAGAAGTGGATACATTCATTACACCGACTGTACTACGCGAGTAGGGTTGAAGGTTGCTTGAAACAGCCAAGTGATTGAAAGCGTGGCGAAATCTCTTTGGCGGTTGTAGAACGTCCACTCCTGCCAGCCATTGTCTCCATCTTACCATTGCGTGAGATTTGCTTGATGACAATCCCTCCCCCAAGGTTCCTGACATTTATAGACCAATCTTCTTCAAAAAGTTATACAGCCAAAGTAGATTTGTTGTCTTCTCATAGTATACTTGCGCTGCCATGAGCTGTAATGCCATGGCATAGGAGGGATAGGGATGGATGACTTTTGCTAATGCATCAAAGGTCATCCCGACATTTCGTGCGACGGCAATCTCCGAAATGAGTTCACCCGCCGATGGGGCCACAATCGTCGCACCAAGAATTTTTCCATTCTTCTTATGATAAATCACCTTTAAGATTCCATGTCGTTGTCCATCACATAATGCACGATCGACTTCATCTAATCCCATTTTCGATACCCCCACAAGGGAATCTCCAAGTGTTTTTCGGGCGTATTCTTCTGACCAACCTAATGATGCGACTTCAGGACTTGTGAAGGTACAGGATGGGACATCTGATACGACGCCTGGATCTGTCAATGGAAGTAGAATATTCCTTGCAGCAATCGCACCTTGGTATCCCGCATAGTGAGTGAATTGTTGATCTCCAGTACAATCACCGGCTGCATAAACTCCCTTGCATGTCGTCTCCAACTTATCATTTACGACGATACCACCAGATTCTCCAATCTGTACACCAATCTTTTCTAATCCCAGCCCTTCAGTATTTGGTGATCGACCGATCGAAACAAGCAATAGGTCTCCCACAACAGCTTCTCCACCTTGTGTCATCGCCGTATGGGTCCCATCGGCGTTGTTCGATACAGAAACTAAACGATCGGAGACGACTTGAATCCCCTCTTCTTCAGTGAATACCGTCTTCAGAATTGTGGAGACTTCTGGTTCTTCTCTTGGTAGTAGCTTTGGGGCAATCATCGTCACCTGAGATCCCAACCGAGCAAAAGCTTGTGCAAGCTCGCATCCGATCTATACGAGAAAAAGAGGCATAAGGTGAGAACAAGAACCATATGGTTTGATCTGTGGGAGTACGGTTCATGATGGGACCATTGCAACTTACCGGTCCACCTCCAATTACAGTCAAGCGCTTTGGAAGCTCCTTTAGATTCCAAATCTCTTCATACGTGACATAATCAACGGTATCCAAACCAGGAAAAAAATCTTTTGCCGGTTTGGGGATTGCACCCGAACAAATGACGATTCCCATTTTCGCTTCCAAGATCTGTGTTTTCCTTGTTTCTTGAGCATAATTATTCTCATTGTTGGGGGATAATGTCTCCACCTTGACAGTATTCGCCGATAGGATTGATGCAGTACCCTGCAAGGTTTGAATCCCAAATCGTGCAAGAGCTTCCGGTGAATCATCCTTATCGAAAATTTCTTGCTGGATCTCTCGAAATCGTTGTTGTACTTTACCCCAATCTCCTAAACTAGTCTTGCTCTGGATGGTCTGTTTTCGAATCAGTTGTGCTGCCTTGGCACTTGCTAATAAGGATTTACTTGGGACACATCCTGTCCATGTACAATCGCCACCCAGTTTAGCACGTTCGATGAGGAGACATCGTTTCTTCAAGGTCTTTGAAGCGAATTTCGCAGCTGTGAGACCTGCAGATCCTCCTCCTATCACAATCAAATCGAATGGTGGAACGGTCATTGGGAGCACTGACGACGACGATGATGATGATGCCGATAATGATGATGAGGATGATGACGATCTTGACACCGACGCACGGGAGAACAAGGTACGAGATTTGATCCAAGCCGCTGAGATTGTGTCCGCCTCCAGGAGAAGGGTAAGCGTGTGAAACATTAATGAGGGGAACACTTTCATTCCTCTCTACAAGTTTGAATTCGTTCAGATGGTCTCTCTCGACAGAGATGATTTCACCGTGAAGGCTGTAGGAATACAAGACCAATGTGATGGATGGGTTGTTTTCCGAGGATTCACCCACGAATATCGGTATTTACAGTTACGATACCGTTAACTTCTCAGTGACGTCGTTTTCTATCAATGTTGGGGAAACCGAAAAAAGGTACGATGATAAAAGGGGTATCCCCATACGGGCGACGTACGGACTACAGCCACCCGCAGCCGCGAAAATTGCGTCCAACAACAAATGGACGGAAATTGTTCTTTTTCAAAGAAGTGATCACCTTGTAAGGTAGTGTTGATACAATCCTAATGATTCCAGAGAACATGGATTCTATCCTTCGGTAGCGCAAACTCCTTTTTCGTTTGTTGGCTACAGTTGACATTGATCATGCCCCGTTCTCTACGCCGACCTAGGAGGACGAAGACTGAATCCACGGACGAAGTCGACTCCAAAACCGCCTGTCTATGTTTTCAAGACGTTCTGCAGTCCTATCAAAGGAGCCAGAATGAAGAAGATTATGATGAAGGGGATGCAGGAGGAGGAGTGGCTACAGCTGCTGCGAATGCCTGTTTCGAACTCGCCAACGTTACCTGGGTGAGTTATCGAATTGATCATCATCCACTACAACAACAACAAAAAGTTATTCGGATCCGTCAAGATCATAACGAGGCATGTGGTCAACACACGGGTGGCATCGTTTGGGAAACTTCCTATCTACTCTTGAATTATTTACGACAAAAATTCTCATCGTCTATGGGTGATGAAAAGAAGGTTCTTTCGAAATATCCATGTGGAAAGACAGTTTTGGAAGTAGGTGCTGGTTGTGGACTGTTAGGGATTGGAATTTATAAGTCAAAGCTTGCAAAGCGAGTCATCTTAACCGATACAGATTCCGTCCTTCCAAATTTAAGATACAATGTACAGGAAAACTACTCTAGCAAACACAACAAGAAGAAGATGAGAACGGACGACGATACAGACGAAAAGGTCCGAGTCTGTGGATTAGATTGGACACGATATGAAGAGGATTGCAGAGACGCCAATATTCTACCCCATAGTATGGATATGATTGTCGGTACGGATGTCGTCTTTTCGACACGATTTGTCCGTCCATTACTTGAAACACTACGGTACTTGGCACATTCCCAAACAACGATACTATTATGTCTACAAGAACGTTGTCCCGATTCTCATCGCCTATTGAAGCATTCAGCGTCTGACTACGGTTTGATGGTACAAGATATCTCCAATGACGTAACGCAAGTCCCTACGTGTGAATGGGGAAACGATTTGGAATGTTGTATACTACGATTAGTCGTCGATGAGACGTTGGAACCATCAGTCAAGTCTCAGAACAAACGACAGAAACGTGAACGATAGACCGACAGAATCTCCCACTACTACTTGATACGACTATTTCAAAGACCTACTGATCACCTTGGACCTGAATCAAGCAAGGAATTTAATGTTTTAAAGAAGATCTTCCATTCCTTCATTGTTCCAGACCCATCGGTCACCTCGCATCTGAACAGAACCGCACCCCTTACATACACGCCAAAGGGCTTCGGGGATGGGGGTAGGATCATAGAGATACATATCGGGGAAATTTTTCTTGATGGCATCTGTGGCGACTTGTGCCTTGTAATGGGGGATGGTCGAATCAAAATGATGTGCCACATGAGTCGTACCAATCTTATGATGCAAAAAGTCAATGACACCCCATGGATCGAGTTTGTCATAGGGACGATCAATCGTGTGTAGAGCACCCTTGACAAAGTTGTGATTGTCTTGAGAATAATGAGGAACATCGACATCGGTATGTTGCAGCCTACAATCGGAAGAAACAAAAACGAAGTGAGTTAGATTCCATTTGTCACGACGGGAAACGACCGACAAATACCGCCACTTCGGCACACTCACCAGGTGTACAAGACCAACCAGGCGTTGACGACAATCAGGGGACCACCATATAAAGCCATCATTTGGGGAAGACCATTGCAGACTGCCCAAGCGATGGCACCGGATACGACAGCAGCGACGCCGACATCGGACTTGAAGACCTTGTCTTTCCAGTTTCCAGGGAAAAGTTCCTTCTTGGGTTGGTTCGGCGTCGTCAAGGGATCTGGCCAATAATGGTTCGTCATCCCCCGATCAAGACCACCCGTCGCCCCAATCAACAAGTATGCCGGCCAACCGACAATTAGGTGGAGGAATGCCTGCATAACACCCCATACGCGAACACCCATTGTCTGTCCGAACATCTTCATAAGGCTACTTCGTCTCGCGATAGAACCTTCTCCAGTCGTTTCGACCGGTTCAGGGACGTGTGTCTCCCCAAGTTCCATATGATTCGTATATTGATGATGGACTGCATGTGATCGTTGCCAGGAATAATACGGGACGAGGAACAAACTGTGAAGGACATATCCGACAGTATCCTGGATCGTCTTATTTTTCGAAAAGGCACCATGTCCACACTCATGTGCTAGGACCCATAGACCCATAGCGACAGTCCCAGTAACTGCCGAATAGGCAGTCCAAAATGGAAGTGTCAATAGGTTCTCTGGAGGTAATACACTCAATAGACTAGCTCCGATAGCAGAACAGATGGCGGTACCGACCACTGATACACTCAAATATCCCAGTGAAGTCAAAGTATCTGATTCGAAACAATCTGCGGGGATAACTGCACGTAGTTCACGAGCCTCAGGAAAGTCATCCGGTTGCCATTTAAGTGCCTTTCCATTCATTCCCTGAAGATAAGGATGAGACGAAAATCCACCGTCAGTGAAAAAGACTAAACCTAGACAAAGTGAAAATCACAATAGTACATGAAGACTTACCGAAAGGGCGACTCCTGTCATATCAATTTCGACTCGCTCCTTCTTCGCCTTGGGCATAGGAACCGTGAATGGATCCATCGCAATCGCCTGGAGTTGCGTTTTAGATACTACCGACGACGAGCGTGCTTGGAAGGCAACTGCCGACGATGTCGAGAGTAAGAGGGTAGCAGCAACCGAGAATCTCATATTTCGAAAAGTAAAGTAATGCAATACCCTTTTGGAATTTCCTGAAAAGAAAACTGACAGAAAGGTGGGCGATGAGGGTCTCACGACGAGGAAAAAGCCGAAATGATGGCTCCTAGAAGCTCGTTCGTCATGGACGGACCAGTCAAAAGGTGATGACGGTCTGTGACAAAAATTCTTCGTGGGCACATCTCCACGACCCTTCGTCCTATCAAAGTTCAACTAGATCGGAGGGAAGCTTTGTTTTCCTCTTTTTTGGGGGATGATGATGTGGTCTTTTCGAAGAAGGGACGACTGATTCGACAGCAATCTCTACTTTAGGCAACGTCATCATTCAGTTCCACGTGTTTCTGTCACATGGCGCGCATCCTGCACGCCGGGCAGGGTACATGTACGCCGGGGACCTCCTGGTTGTCTCGAGGGGGGACATCTCGCCTGTCCTTCGCACGACAAAGAACAAAGAACGTCTGCAAGGTTCGCAAGACGACGGAAGGTGTGTCGATTGTTAAACGGGAGACGGGAGTAGAATCCTTTGTACATACTGTACCTATACCGGTACCGGAGAATCTGTGCCGCCTATTGTGTCTCTCTCCTTTTCGTCACACCCACGACCCACGACTAGCGTCGTGTCCTTGGTGATTTCTTGTCTTGTTGAAACCAAAAACCGAACAGTCATTCC
>Ga0194115_10005279_pt1 | contig 13499 bp, 12 predicted proteins | sample TA2MahsurfametaG_3_FD_148656 | JGI IMG/M metagenome (GOLD analysis project Ga0194115, IMG submission 148656) | Freshwater microbial communities from Lake Tanganyika, Tanzania - TA2015002 Mahale S4 surface | ecosystem: Environmental > Aquatic > Freshwater > Lake | place: Tanzania: Lake...
CCGCCTTGGAGTCTTGTAGGATTCTTCGACACGATCGATAGAGAATTCGCAGATCGGCTTTCCGTCTCGAATGGCTATCTTCCTTGCTAACCAGGTTAGGTTCACGCGAAAATGAAATGTGTATGAGGGAATAGGTGGTGGTGGTCGCTTTCCACTATTGGTTGAGCGATCCTAACACAATCATTGTCGTCGTAACGTTTTCTCGGTAGGCAAGAGGGATCTCTTCACTATCTCCAATTCTCAACACTAGCTTGTACGGAGCCGTAACGTTCCAGTGGTATTCGAGAACTGTGTTCTTCACCCTGACCTCGCTACTTCCAGAAATGAGGCGCTCTAGGATTCCACTAGCCGTAGTTTCCACTTCAACCTCTGATACGACAATTTTCCGTTCCGCTTCCTTGACGAACGTGCATCCTTGACGCATTTCGAAATGAAGTGCGATAGGTTTGTGTTCCGTGTGAACCTTTTGTAACACTTCCTCCAACATCGTCTTGGACAAACCCAATCGTTCCAAAATGGTGATGGATGCGGCAATGGCGACGTTGGTCATTGCATCGACCAATGCATGTTTGTCGTCGTAGGAATGATCCGAATCTTCTGGGAGGACTGGATGACGTGTCGTGTCTAAGAGGGTCTTTGCGGCATCGAGAGCATCCTGAACTGCAAAGGCACAGGTATATGACTGAGTAGAAGGTCGGGGTGACATTAATCAATTTGGACGACCGTATCAGAAGTCGAAACTGACCTTTTCGTTGAAAGTCTACCATGCGCCCATCGGCAACCACGCTCGATTTGACGAACGTCGGGAGGGAGAGTCCGAGGAGGACGAACAAGTGAAAGATTCTCATCGTTCTGGGATAGCATCCAACCACAAAAAGTAGATGAAGAAACTCTAGGGGAAAAGTGAAGTGTTGTTGAGATTCTTCGAGCGATATTCAGCAACATGTTTGGGAGTCATGGAATCGAGACGTACCATTGTTTCCCCAGCCATGATGGGAGGGATTTCGTTGACAGCGATCAAGAATGCGAAGCTACTGCCACTATGGCACTTTCGACTAGTTCGACTCAGGACAGGATGCTTTTATGTGAACGACAGGGCCATGCATGGACCGTATCGAGCCTCTAGGTAGACTGACTCTATTGACAACGATCATTAATCATAAATCTGCGATCCTTTTTCCTTGAGTCACATAGATTTCAATAATGTGATGTGGATCACTATCATCCTTCAAGGTCCTTCTCATCGGTTCGACGACACCCGTTGCTTCTAGTCTTTGAATAAAGTCTTCCAACCCATCGGCTGTTCGACGTTCAACACTGCTCACTAGTACAGTCGATGGAGACTGTCGTGCCACTTCTGCTAATACGTCTGCCAAGGCTTCCCAGGCATCCCTCCCATACAGTGGCTCATAAATGCAATCACAATTCAAACAAATATCAAAAACTGTCTTCCCATCGTTCTTCCCAGCATTTGGCAGCCTTTCGGTTTCATCGTGCAATAGTTGTTGGAGGGCTTCGGTAGACCAATCGAGATCCTTGGCTTCAATAGATCTGCCGTAGAATCGGCTAAAATTTCCTTCTACATTCTCCTTCAATTGAGGAAGTAGGTCGGGCATATCGGTCAGGACGACTCGTTGTGGTGTATTTCTGTTGCCATCACGATCGTCGCCATCGAGTTCATTTGCATACCTCTTATTTGGTTCATGGAGTAAATGCCATACCATTCCTGGAACACCTAGTCCACAACCCAATTCAAGCAGGCTACCTCCACTGGGAAAGGCTTCCAAAAGATATTCGAGGGCTACCACGGAAGCCTTCCACACTCGAGTACCTGCCCATTGTGTACCATGAAACAACGGTGCTATCCGATCTTCCGAAAGTTTGGTGTTGATTGTGATGCTTCGATGAGATCCTGGCCAATCAAGCTGCAATCCCGTCTCTACTCCATTTTCCCATTTGCTAGTGATAAAATCGAATTCCTCACATGTTGAATCGGAATCCGAATCATCATTGCTGTCCAGAACGTGATCTCCGGAGCTAGATGAGCCGACTACCGTCGCCTCTGTAGACAGTTTTCCGTGAGTAACTGTTGGCTCATTCATTTCCTCAGCGCTTCAACCATGTCGTGTTCTAAGGGACTCGTTGTGCTATTGAAGGTTCCCTTCGGGCGACGAACGACCAGATCCAAAAGATGCCTGCTCTAACAGCCAAATTCTTCGATGGTTGCCGTACCATTCCTGTTAGTCCTATTTTGACGGGTGACTACAGACACTTTTCGGTAAATTTCTTTGCTTTTGTAGAACCTTGTCGTTGAAAGGGTTCATGCTTGAAGAGCGCTAGTAGCGTGCCTGCGAGTGCTTTCGTATGTCCATCGGAATACCCCTTTATTTGGACTCCATATTTATTTTTAATCAATACCTTAGGATTTCAAAGGGGTAAGTTTCCCCGGGGCTTCGAATTCCTCTTGGGTGAAATGTCATCGGAGAGGATGGTTTAGGTTCGAGTTTGATGGTATTTTTTCTCTGTTCTGCGGACTTATTGCCGTACTATAGGCCGGTCTCAGCAGCATTTTCCAGCATCGCTGGCAATGCCGTGGTCATAACTCGAAAGTAGAATGACTCGACTTCGAGTCATTGATTTTGGAACGGCTTAAGAATTTTCAGCAGAATTAGCTAAAATCCGAAGACGGTCATTGTTTAACAGTGACCGATTGGCAGCCTAAGATACACAAAACCCATTATAACTGGCATTGTTACTCATAGAAAGTTCTTTCAATAGGCCTGCATAAGAAAGAATAAGAAAGAAGGGAAGAATTGCTTTTTTTCGGCGGTCCCTTGTTCCTGTTGCACACATTACCGACATGACATGATGGCAGCAACTACCTGCAACAAAAACCAACCACCTTTTGCTAATGATGGTGATATCAGCAAAAGAATCGATGTTTCCTTTGATTCTACCACAACTGACGCCACCGAAGAATGGATGACAGGATCCTCCAGCAACGACGACATTGAGGAATTTTCGACAGCTGGTCAAAGTGATGAATCCTCTACGAAGAAAAGCGCGGAAGAACATCGAGATGACCAGTCGTACGAGCATCGCCGTCGATCCATACATATGTCGCCCTCGCATCGTAGAACTGAGCTAGCATTTGATGTGACAAATATTCTGAACTCGTTGACACAAAGTGAACATCAGGATTCTACCGGAATCTACTGGCCCTTCTCTCGATCAACAAAGGTTTCAGCTAGGGCGTCTTGTGAGGTAGATCCCACCGAGGAGCTGGTACTTTGGTCGGCGTCAGAGTCGTTCTGCGATGACATTTCTGTTGCATGGTCATCACTCGAAGAGACCTCAAAACGTTCAGATGATGAAAGGATGGAGCGTCTTCAAGACGAAAAGAGTGATGATTGTGACTTTTCGCTGTCGCACGAATTTAATGAAGACGACATGTCATTCTCATGGCATACAGATGATGAATCACCACAACAAAGTCCCCCTACGGTATTGTTTGATGAAAGCGAAAATGAGGACGTATATTACGATGAGCCCCATGCTGTGAATACGATTCATCGAGAAAGTGCTTTCAGAATCCAACAATGCTGTGATGTCGACCAAGTATTGACCAAGAAGAACAACAGCGTCATACATCATTTTCAATCGGCTCAAAAACGCCTTAATCATGGATGGGGATCGTCGAGATGTGACATCCGAACTGAATTCCACCGAGGGAAATGTCGTGTGGAAAGCCTTGACCGAATACGCAGAGAATTGGAGGAAGTGCGAAATGAAATGAAAAGAATTCGTCGGAAAGATTCAAAGTGTGACCTCTCAAAGAGGCGTGACTTCCTTGAATTCAATCGAACTATCGCAGTCCTCACCTTGCGAATCAGCCAGATTTATCGGGCCCAGCGCCACTTCATGTACCACCATCAGAATGAGGGAACAATTCCTTTGGAAGAGTTGGCGATTCCTGGAGACATCCTTACAATATTGGCCATTCTGCCTGAGTTAAGTCCGACAGGAATCACGAGGTGAAGTCCGACAGGAATCACGAGGGGGGATGGGGGGGGCTGGCTTTCACTTTTAGCTTGAGGATGTGACATCCCAGTCTGCAATGTCATGGAGACTCCTAGATGTAATTCGAGTAAATGCGTCATGGGTCAAGAATCCTTCCCGATGTACGGTTACATTCAGGTCGTCTTAGAGGTGAATCCTCAATATTCACGATAGCTACTAGTAGAAGTGATCAGCATCCATCGTTGGTACTGAAACTGAAAGAGGAAAATGAATATGACAACAATACATGGATCCCATAGGTGACGGTGTCTTGATAGTGAACCACTAAGCTACTTGGCAGTACCCATGTTCAAGATGACATCAATACTAGTTACTAGGTTCAACAACGAATGCCAAATACCGCAATCTTGAGCTGAACCGTTTTGACTGCTAGTATGGAGCAGTCCGCAGACAGGGAGAGGAAATGGGATGTAAGTCACGTGGATATTCGTTAGCTAACTCGAAAACACGTGTTCCATACTCCATGTTTCTCAGTGTAATAGCGCTGACCACCGACTGTGCCTTCCTCCAATTTACTTCAATGTGACATCAATCACTGACTGTCCGGCAAGTCGTTGTCGGTCAAATTTTTGCGTGACAACATCTCTATAGGATGGGTCAAACGGTTCCTCTGGCTTTTTTGGTGGTGCCTCTTTTCTAGTCGACTTTGACTCGGATGATGATGTCGAAGACTTCTTCGATGATGATGATGAAGACGATGATGTTGATGCTGATGCACCCTTGGGGATATTGTCTGCTATGGCTTCCGCATATGCCTTGATAAACTCTGACTTTTCCAACATCGTGGTCGTCGATATGCCCCGAGAATTGAGTTCGTCTCTCAACTCTTTGACTCTCATGCGGTTCGCATCGTCAAACGCCTTTTGATATTGAGCAGCTCGGCTTGTTGAGACATCCTCTACTTTCTTTTCGGATTGTTTGGTCTTAGTATCAACCTCTTTGCCATCACCACTATTTCCAGTTTGGGTTCCAACTTCAGCCTTGACCTCCTCCTCCTCCTTCTTTTCCTGCTTCTCCTTCTCCGCTGCTTCCTTGTCTACAATCGGTTTCATCCCTTGCTCTCTTGCCTTTTTCAGTGCATCAACAAAATCTGATTTTTCCAGCATACTCTGGGTGGAGATACCGTAACTTTCAAGCTCCTTCTTCAAATCTCGTGCTTTCATTGTTTCAAGGTTTGGAAGTGCCTGTGGCTCGGCGAATAGCAACGTCCTTCGCCGTGTTTTCTTCTTCGCGACAGAAGACGTGGACCGTAGAGGCAGTATTGGAGCTGATACTGAGAATGATGAAGAAGGAACAACAGTAAAGGCTGTTGTGATTGTCGACACGAAGAGTTCTGTGACTACCGCGATCATTATCACGGCGAAGACAGGTCGCGGACTATACATGATCGAAAATAAGACCGGTACCGAATGTTCTTCGATTCAAAGTAGCTATACTTCGCTTGGCGAAGGGAACGGCAGATATGACGGTCCAGAAGTTGTCAAAAGCGGCAGATGAAGTGAATGGAGTCGTTTGCGAAGTCCAAGTCGGTTCGAAGTAGGAAACTGTTGACCTATTGAAGAACACTGTGAGCATGCGTTCGTGTGCTTTTCTTGTCGGGTGCATCTATGTGAGACAAATATGTACGGTACTGACCTACCGTGCGTTTGCCATCACGGTCAGGGTGACATTGACTGTGAATTGGCGTTACAGTGTTCCACGCGGAAAACGACTCCTCTAGTGAGACTGCTTCCACGTGTAGCACAACGATTTTTGATGGAATGGATCTTTTGATGCGTTGTCCGAGTACAGATTTGATGTGCAAAATTGTCGGTGCGGAATGACATGATTATCACAGTCACTGTCAGTGATGACAACACAGCCTATGCGAGACCATGTCTATTCATGGTTTTTCCAGAGCTCATTTATGCCTTGTAGTAGTAGTCCTCTATTCGAGTCGTGCTCTATCTCTTGGGTTGTCGACGCCGTCCAAACGAAGCAACGATGTTCCTAACACTAACAACCGACGTGAGTTCCTCATCGGAGGAAGTACAGTGACTACACTTACTTTGGCTGGTCCGACTTTAGGGACATTCCTTCTCCCTAGTTTGGCAAATGCTCAAGTACTGTCCGCTCCAGATGATATTGTGGTAGACATGGAAAAAATCAATTCTATCCGATCGGCTGGACGTCTTCCACCATCCAGTACGGTGGTAGGGATCACTACAAATCCTGACCCCCCTCCTACACTTGTGATTCGAAATCCCACTTCATCTAATGGCGTTGTTTGTACCATCCCGAGGATTGGATATTCATTCTACAAAACTCCACTAGAGCAAGTCGAGCGATGTACTCGCTTGGCCTTACGAGCTGGTATTCGACAGTTTGATATAGCAACCGACTACGGGTCGAATTCGGAATTTGCGAAGGCTCTTGCATCCTACTTGAATGTTGGTATGACGGGACTAGATTTTAGTACTGAAACGCAAGAGGTGTCAGACCGACTCGATGCCGCTAATGTAGCAGGTGAACAACATACTGCGAGCATAATGGGACGGGGAGGAGAGTCGAGTTTATCCCCCGCCCCGATGGGGTCTGCTGGACGACGGGGACGACGTGAAGGTTTGTTCATCCATCACAAGATTTCGAATCAAGAACAGTCGACCGATCCTGTGGCGGTCCGAAGATCTGTCAAAAAGGCCATTGCGGAACTTGGATGTTTGTACCTCGATATGGTATCGATTCATTCACCGTTGACGGACAAGGCTAGACGCCTCACCGGCTATCAGGCATTACTGGATCTTAGAGATTCTGGATTTATTAAGAGTGTGGGAGTCTGCAACTATGGAGTGGCGCCTCTTCAGGAAATCGCCAATGCCGGTCTGGAGTTACCGGCCATCAATCAGCTGGAGCTCAGTCCTTTCAATGCCCATAAAGACGTGGTCGATTGGTGCACGCAAAATGGCGTCGCGATTTCTTGCAGTGCATGGTCTCGCCTTTCGAGTGCCGATGGGCCGACCCAGGGGTGGGATGAATTGGCCAAACTAGCACAGCAAAAGGGTATGACGAAAGCACAAGTTTTGATCCGTTGGGCACTGCAAAAGGGATATGTATGTTCGCCACGGTCATCGTCGGCATCCAAGGTCGAACGTATTGCCATCGCAGAAAATTCATACGGTGGAATCAATCTTAATACACAGTCGACTTTCGTTTTGTCCCCTGAAGAAATGCAATTCCTTGATTCTCTTGATGTGTCCTATGCTGCTGGGAAACTGGGTAGGAGAGATGGCTGGTCCGATACCGACGTAGCTGGACCAGAATGGGATCCAACAAGTTCCGTGTGATGAAATCCGTAGGACACAAAGTGCTACTGGACGCATTTTTACACGAATCGTGGAACTGGTGAAGTGGCAGTGGTTGTATGGGATCGAAAAGCAGTGAGACATACAGTTGAGATCATAGAAGGTAATCCTAATGACAGTCCATGTGAAGAGGAATCGCCCCGACCCTCAAAGTCCCACTTTCCTATGTAAATGCATAATTTTCGCATACTCCCATATTTTTTCTCGAAATGAAGCTTAGCATGATGAATACGCGCATAAACCTAAAGATGGCGGGGTATCCCGGATCCAACGTACTTCTCTATCTTCATATTTAAAGTTGTCAAAGTCATTTTGGACTACCGAGGCCATGCGCACCTGGTCGCTTAAGTCCCTAGCGACAGGTGGTGGTTGGCTGTCAAGTCTGAAGGATGCCATGGTCTTTCGGAAAATGGCATTAGTACTAATGTCCGCTTTCGCAGTGTCCGTGGTTGAGTAAAACAAGCCCAATGGGAACAACACCAACCACAAAGGCCAACAGAGAAATAGCGGCGTCCCGAAATGTCTTGTGGGCTTCCTTGGCCCGAGGAAAACACTCGGCGACAGAAATGTAAAAGTAGACACCCGAACTTACAGCAAGAATGCTCCCGATGGCGAGATCCGACAACTTTCCCATCGCGACAATCATAATAGCACCGCAGAGTACCGAAAATCCATTGACAAAGTTGATAATGAGAGCCTTACGGGGTGGAATATTGCAAAACCGGGTAAACATGAAGTAGTCGGCAATTTCTTGGGCAATCTCATGGTAGATCGTCGCTGCGGATATTGCGATGGCAAGGTCGCGGTTGCAATTCAAAAATGCAGTACCTACAAAGATGCCGTCTAACCGATGAAACAGGATGACATGAGTTAGATCCGGCGCTTCCTCCAAGCGGAACAAACACGCAATCGTACATACCAGCGAAATTATGGAAGAAATCACCAGCCATAATGCTTGTCGCCAGAGACCAGTCGATGGCTGGCGGAAGAGCTCCCTTTTCGTCATTGACAGTGACTACCAGTTCATCTCCTGGATTGAAATGACCATCTCCCGATTTGTCTGTCTAGGGACAACATTGATCGGCAGGTTTTTGTCCGTGCGCTTCCAACTGGAAGTGTTCCGTTTCCGAGAAGCCAGGAGTGAGGCAACCTTCTGGCATTGACTCGACACTCTCGTCATAGTGTCGATGAGGGAAGATCGCCGATGTCAAGACAGGGATCAAAAAGCCTCCAATTATACATGTTCCAAATCTCCAAACCGCTGACGACTCATCCCCATGCCCTTCATGATCCTCATGGTCATCTTGAAGGAATCGATGACGATGACTTGAATGTCCGTCATCATGAATCTCTGTCGCAGAAGAACTGCCTTCAGCGTAGTGAGCTGTCATCAAGGAGAGAGCCTCGGGGAGAACCAAGAAGACGGTTGTGGCCAGTAGAGCACCACAGGCGAAGCTCGGGACGATATTGTTCGTGAAAGTACGATAGTAAGACGATGTGGCGATGTCTTTTTTGAAGATGTGTTTCGCGACGAACTCTCTAGACAAGAAAACGACAACGATCAACGTAATCAAATTGATAACGAGAGCAGCAACAATCACACCACCCCAAGGTTTGTCGTTGTCGACTGTATCACTGGCGATCTCCTCGGCGAGTTCATCTTCGTGATTATGAGCATCTTCAAGTTCATGCTCATCTTCCTCCTCTTCTTCATGATCATGCTCATCTTCGTGGTCCTGCTCATCTTCCTCTGCAGCTGTATCGATATGCCCGTCCCGTCTTCTTCTGTATGCTCATCTTCTTCTACATGCTCCTCCCCGTCTCCATGATGTTCCTGCTCGACCAACGTTTCATTGCTGCCCAGTCCACGGAGGCCGTTAGTATTAACAAAGACCACGAACTCTTCTTGCGGGCCAATAGCGTTCTCGTTATTGTCAGCGCGACCTCGGGCGGACGGCAGGATGCCCTGACGACTCCCCTCCTCCAACGACGCCAGTGATATAGACTTCACCGAGTTCGAGGTAAGCGACAAAGCAAAGACCTATATGCTGAACGGTATCATGGAAACAGACATAGACAGCAGACGCGGCGAGAATGAAGAGAGGGTCGATGTGGCGTATGACTCCTTGAATGATAATGGAGACATAAAGGGAATTCCTTACGTATATCGGAAGGCCGTTCATCGACCGCGTTTTTGGCAGATGTCATACTAAATGGATTGTGTGGTTCGGCAATGCATGTAATTCTTTGTTGTAACGCAACAAACTCCAGGGATCGTCGAATCATGGCGAATGCCGTAGCGGCGAAGCTACGGTAATTATCATGTTTCATATCTATGCTCTGCATACCATAGTACAAACCCGAAGATTTCTTCCCCCACCGAAGCAATACGCAAATACGCCCTATTCACAATGTTCGTGGTTGAGCAAAATGAGTCCAATGGGAACCGCTCCGACCACAAAGGACAAGAAGGAGATGCCCAAATCAGGAAAAGTCTTATGAGCTTTCATGACACGTGGTAAACACTCGACGCAAGAAATGTAGAGGAAGATACCAGCGCTCACAGCCAGGATGCTGGCAATGCTAAGTTCTGACATATCCTCCATGGCCAAAATAATGATGGCACCTAAGAGGACGGAAAGGCCATTGATAAAATTGGCGGCAAGAGCTTTCGCCGGTGATAGACCGCCGTACCTTGTCAGCATGAAATAGTCCGCAATTTCTTGGGCAATCTCGTGGTAAAGCGTAGCCAGACAGACCGTGATCGCAAAAGCCTTGTCACATCTCAAAAAAGCAGTCCCTACAAAGATACCGTCTACGCACAGCAAACAAGCAACAAGTCAATAAGTGAGTGAGATGTGACAGTAGAGTCGAATGCAGGATAGTGAACGAGCATATGGACCTGCCAGGTTGTGGTACATACCAGCGAAGTTGTGAAAGAAATCACCGACCAAAATACTCATGACCAGAGGTCTATCAATAGAAGCACCAGGCGTCGATTCGGCAGAGGTCGGAGCATCGGCGGCTTCTTCCGGTGTGTCTTCAAGCGTTTTTCCTCCGGGTGCGTCGTTCTGGAGTCTATCTGTTTCGGAAGCGTCTGCGGCACGAGCGTCTTGCTCCGTTGCAAAGTCATCCATATGACGGTGAGGGAATAATGCCGAGGATAAGACAGGGATAAGAATACCTGCCATGACACAAACCCCAATCCTCCAAATGGCCGAGGCGTCATGATGATGACCCGCATGATCCTCATGCTCCTCATGATGTTCTTCCTCGAGGAATCGATGATCCTCGTGATCATCATGACCCTCGTGAGAATCGGCAGCGGCAAAGTATTCTTCCATTGTATGAATGGCTTCGGGAAGAATCAAAAAGATCGTCGTCGCCAGTAGGGCGCCAAAAGCAAAGCTGGGAATGATGTTGTTAAGGAGGGTCGAGTAGGCGTTGAGACCAAGATCTGTTTTGAATACCTTTTTGGCGATAAATTCTCCGGACAGAAAAACAACACCCAGCAAAGTAGTCAAATTGATGATGAAACAAAACAAGATTGCAGTACCCCAGGGTTTGGAATGGTCGTCATGATGTTCCGATTCATGTTCCTCATTTCCATGTTCGTCTTCGTGATCTTGATCATCGTGTTCGTCTTCGTGATCATGATCATCGTGTTCATCTTCGTGATCATGATCATCGTGTTCATCTTCGTGACCTTCCTCTTCGGTATGGCCCTCTTCTTCTCCATGATCCTCTCCTTCTCCGTGATCTTCCTCTTCGACCACGGTTCCATTTGTGGTAGTTTCATTCGAAACGGTGTCTACTTCTTGGAGGCTACGAGTGTCGTCCTTGCTGTCATTCCCAAGAGGCAGTAGGAGCCTACTCGTAATCTCAAGTGACGACGACGCTAATGATGACGTCGACAGAGCTGTCAGCGGGGCCCAACTGAGGGCAAATAAAGACGCCAACAAAGAAATATAGATTGATCTCATCTGGGACGGAGACTGCATACCATCATGGTGAACGTTGAAGGGTAGAAATTTTCAATGAGACGGGGGGAGGGGGGGGTTTATTCAGGAAAGATCCTTTATTGAAAGCACAAGGGTGACACGAGAAGAACACCACCTGACTCGAAGAGTGCATCCCGAACGAAAACATGCTCTGGTGATTCAGCCAGCTACTATGTAGGAGCTACTTTGTAGGAGACAGTCATAAATGAAGACAGGCCAGGAAGGAAGTGGAAAACAAGCAGCAATCATGATTCCCTTACATTGTCGATATAGTGTCAAAGTGCTTCAACCGTGCGCCGAATGAGCCGATGGGAGAGCATCTGGGTCAGCACTGGCCAACCCTTCGACGGCGGAATCGATGTAATTTTCTAGGTTGTCGTATAGAATAAAACCATATGAAGGAACTCAGGGGTTCTTTCCGGCCAAAAGGCCGGTCGAAAAAGAAGGATAGGCTGAAAAAAATAGATTTTTACAGTTACTACAGTATTGGGGTCTATGCCACGAGGTACGAAAGGCCTCACACGTGTCGAATTAATGGGACTGCTATCCCTCTGTGATGTAGGTTATGATATCTTTCCTATGATATCTATACTGCACGAATCTCTTCGGTCGTTGACCTTTTGAGGTCGCACACTCATAGAAAGAAAACAGCGTTATTCTCTATCAACGGTGAATTCCATCCCTTTAAATGATTGCTGAAATTCAACCATGCCTTTCATTAAGTGAACGTAATAAGGTGGTAAAATAGCCTCCTTACGAATGGCCTCGTCGGCCATTGAAAGGCCATTTGAGGCGCTTTACGGATTAGTGCTTTCTCCCCGGTCCAGAATTGGAACTTGTATTTTCGGCCAATCGACCTGGCTTATTCCATGCAGGAAACATACACCGGTAAATCTGTATCATAGTAACACTATGCCAGGTCCTGTTGGTGACTGTGACACTGCTGTGAGATACGAATTCCGGATTCCGCGTCGGAAAACGTCGACCATGCGTTCGGTCCGTACTAAAGGCCAATCCTTATACAGTATGTTCTCGTCATAAGTTACACACGGTTTTAGTAAAGTGGGGTAACATATAGAGAGAGTGTAACACCCCTGTTTTTCACTGGTAGATTGACAGACGGTTCATGACTTAGTGAGTCACACTAGTCACGGATACTCACACTAGTCACGGATAGCCATCACCTTTTCTTCTCCTGCGGACATCATTGGCGTCTTTGTTGGGTATCTTTTCGTAATCTTTGCGTTGTCTTTGGTTTTGGTATTCCTTTTGTACATCGACCTGAAGAAGGAGATTCTTGTTGCTATTGTCCGCCAACGACGACCATCATCATCATGACCACCCATCTGTTGCTGAGCACCAGCAACAAGAAGAAGAATAAGGGCCAAAGTGGTGGTACGCCAATCTCTCGGCGCATCAACCGTCCCCTATCCTACTGGTACACTCTTTGTGAAACTTTTGAAGACGGCTTGAAGGCTCGCCGATGGAAAACCCAAACAGAGTTCCTTCGTTCTTCCTCGGCTCTCGATGCGAGTGACGCCAACAAGATGTCGTTTTCTCGTAATTTGAGAAGATTCCGTGCAGGTGACTTACCAAACAGCAAACAAACAAGGACTCGGGTTAAAAAGTTCCAAGACGTTGCTGATCATATTGTTGAGTATGTATCTGCTCAAAATGCAACCTATGAACAGGATAAGTGTGGTATTTCCTGGATAACTCTACACCAGAAAGCGTTAGCCTTTGCGAAACGCCAAGGACACTCTACCGACAAGGACGATCCGAACTCTTTCCGAGCATCGTCTGGGTGGATCAGCCGCGTCTTGGACCAACATGACCTACTTTCCATTAATCTTCACGGTGAGGCTTCGGATATTACAGATGAAGCAGCTACTGCACTTATCAATCCATTCCGTGCCGAACTGTTGGAGTTGATGGACGAAAACGATATTGATCTTTCCCCTGTGTATAACGCAGATATCAAGATGGCAATCCTTGCAGACGAACTGAATGCGGCGGTCGAGGCGGAAGAGAAATGGCTTCTGATCTCATCGGAAGATTTTTCTCGACCAAGTTTTTT
>Ga0194115_10005280_pt1 | contig 13498 bp, 12 predicted proteins | sample TA2MahsurfametaG_3_FD_148656 | JGI IMG/M metagenome (GOLD analysis project Ga0194115, IMG submission 148656) | Freshwater microbial communities from Lake Tanganyika, Tanzania - TA2015002 Mahale S4 surface | ecosystem: Environmental > Aquatic > Freshwater > Lake | place: Tanzania: Lake...
GCTCCTCGAATGTACCGCCCGTGACCACAGTGAAGTTGGATCAAGTGAATCTGCAGAAGTTGTCCGGGCTAGTTACGAACGTCTACGCATTTGTTGATATTCCAATCACCAACGCAACGTATGTCAACTCGGCGGGTACCCAATTTTATTTGCAACGCCCATGCTATGGATCATCCCAGTATCCGAGAGCCCGATTCGAACGGGTGACGAGTAATTTTTGTACGCAGAATCCATCGAGGCTCAATCAGCGACTCGCTCACTCTTTGCAAAGTACCTGAAGCCCGAGTTCGATGATCCAATCAATCCTTCTCCACGATAACAAGACGATCCAACGCGCCGCGTTCACCCCGTGTGGTTCCGCAGATAAAAAAATGCGAGTCTGTTTGATCTCGGGTTCATAACAGGGGAGGATGGAAGTTGCTGGAAGCATGTTCATCCACTGGAAGGGAATACATACGGTAAGGTTGACATTCGCGAGGGAACAGAGGGTAGACGCTCAACTCACCTGCGGCTTTTTCATCCATTGTCAAAAGTTGACTCCTCGGGTTACATAACCAAGAATCTTAAGGGATGGGCGAAAGACGGAAATGCGAACGTTTTAGCCGCGTCGAATATTGGGAAAACGGGACAAGACCCCAACAAATGGGTCCATGATAACATCAACATCTTGCCATTGGTGGGTCAACTCGATGATGTGGTCAGTTTCAGTACTCTTCCGACCAACTTCATCTCTAATGCAACCATCGATGCGGTGGGCAAGCCAGTTAGCAACGCAGCGAGAGAAAGTGTTGTCCTTTGTGGAGGTGTCGGTGAGGTGGCCAATAACCCATTCAAAGGAGAAGGATTTCAGTATGCATGGGATGACTTCAGGGATACCCTTGATGTCGCTTTTGAAATGGACGAACAGCGTGACACGATCTGGGCATACCTTGCACTAACGGCCCCGGACCAACTTCGGCAGCGAGTGGCATGGGCCCTCAGTCAGATTTGTGTCGTAGGATTCGAAAAACTGGATGACCGAAATACAGAGTCGGTCCTTCAGTACTACGACATCTTCGTCCGTCACGCGTTCGGCTCCTATAGAAATATCTTGAAGCGGGTGGCATTTTCGGAGGCGATGGCGAATTTCCTTTCCAGCAAAGAAAACAAGTCCTACCAATATAGCAAATCCCAAAACATCGAGGCATACCCCGGCGAGAACTTTGCTCGAGAGGTACGCAATGTGACCGCTTAGTGCTCATCCATGACGATCCTTTACTTGGCGTGCAACTGACAAAAATCTTTTTCTAGATCTTGCAATTGTTTTCACTTGGACTAACTCGTGTGAATATGAACGGAACACCGATGACGACCCCAGATGGCAAGCTGATTGAAACATATGATAACTCTCATCTCATGAGCTACGCCAGAGCCTGGACTGGACTTCGAGAAACCAAGAAACGAGCCAATAATGACGGGCACAATGGAAAACCTGATCCGTTGATGGTAAGACTGTATCTGTCATGATCCTTCAAGTTTTGACCATTGATGATTACCCACTCATGTTGTGCGTTTGGTTGCGTACAATGGCAGATCGAAAACATTTGGCATGATGTTTTCCCCAAAACAAACTTGATGGGTGGATACATCGGGGATAACTACCCTTTGTGTACTGATCTTCCGAAGCGTCATGCCTTGCGAAAGGGAGCGACTTTTCGGTTGCTGGGCTCATCCAATACCCCCGAGCTCATGTATGAACCTACTTCAAATAGGCTGTACAGTACCAACTGGGGCAACAAACCTTTCCTAGAACGGCTGGAGTTGTCGAAAGCCTCTCCTCTTTACAAGGTCTTGTGCGCCGAGGTCAACGGAAAATGCACGTACCCGGGCAAGGTAGTCTTGAATTCGACACTCGATTATAGCGATCCAAACCTCCAGTCGGGACTTGAATACACATCCGAGTCTCTAAGAACGATTCGAGTCAAGTCAAGCGTGTCCTCGATTTACTACGAGTACGTGCGACAACCTTGCGTGGAGCAATCATTCTTTAGGGATGGTGTCAAGGTGCAGACAGAGCCGAAACAAATAGACGGCAGCGATCCTCGATTGTACACCGTGGAGAAAAGTTTCTGCGCAGACCCTCGTCGAGATGTCGCTTCGGGTACGTCGAGACGACTTTTCGTTGATTCGTGAGTCATTGTTTCTCACCATCGACGCTTCTGTTATCGTAGATTCATGTTGTCCGCTGGATTGGACTGAAGGGAATACGACCAGCTCGAATCAAGGATACGAATTCTGCAACTTCTTTGGAGAACGGATGTCATACGACGTAGCTGTCGGTCGATGTTCTGCGAAGGGGATGAAGCTATGTACAGCACAGAGATGGAGCGACGCCGTCGTGGGGTATTGTGGTTTCGGCCGTAATGTTAATTTGATGTGGACTACGCAAGGATGCCAGTTGAAAATCAAGATCAATAGGGATGGTGAGATCGCGATCGTGCATGAAGTGTCGCCTGATTTTTCCAGAAATGCGAAAGTATGGGAAGGCGTTGATAGCTCGACAAACAACTTTTTCCGCCCGGATTGGACTACCCCATTCGACATGGATCAGTGTGCTGGTACTCAAGGATGTGAAGTTCTCGGTGATGGATGTTCCTGTAGTATCGTTGTGGACGAGTTTGCAGCTTTTTCTTCGCCTCCGGCCTCACGCGATGATGTTATCCGTGAGTGTTTCATCGGTGGCGTGGATCCGTCCATGGCCACGGAAGAATACAAAGATCTAGGGAGCTGTAAGATTCCTGGGATCGTCAAGGTATACTCGAAGCAAAGCTTATCATCATGCACCCGACTTGGGACTGACGTTGTGTTTCAGTATAAGGATGATTTCGGAATCACCCGCTTTGCGGAAAACATGGTCTCAACGACAAAGATTGGAGACGCTTATTCCTTCCGTACCCCCGTTCAGTTCTTGAGTCTTGCTGATCCGGAGCTCCGTGATACCCTGTACGAAATCGACGCTGTTCTTGACAGTATATTCTACCATCCGAATCATCCTCCCTTCATGGCCAAGAGCAGGCTTCAACGTTTCGGACACTCCAACCCGTCACCTGACTTGATCAGTACCGTGGCTTGGGCATTTAGGAAGGGTGACTACATGGGAATCGGTTCGAAACAATATGGTGATCTCAGTGCCCTCATCGCAGCCATTCTGCTGCACCCAGAATCGACCTCGCTTACCTTGTTGTCCGATCCGACATTTGGACAAGTCCGAGAGCCGTTGTTAAAGGTTGTATCTTCGATGGAATATAAACACGATTCTCCCTTGTACCTCCCGCTTCTTGACGGTTTGCAGTCGGTGATCCGGCAGGGAACTTACGAACAACCCTCTGTCTTCAACTACTATTTGCCGGAGTACTCTCCTCCAGGTCCGATCGGGGCTTCTGGTCTGGTCTCTCCTGAGTCGATGCTTCTTGCTGGTTCCGCTGTAACGAATCTTTTGGATGGGATGTTCCGCATGACCAAAAACGGACTGGATGAATGTTATGCTGGGTTTGCGTCGTATGGGGTAGGAACCTGTGCAAAAAACGACGGCAACACATCCTCATCCTTAGGGTATCTCCAATTCAGTGACAAGAGCGGAAGTCAGGATGAAATCTTAGATCAGCTGATCTTGACCTTGACCTCAAATCGTTTGTCTGAAGAGAAACGAAATCTCATCAAGGAGACGACGTTTTCAGATTTCGATTCTGGTGATAGAAAGAAGGCGATCCGTGCGATGATGCAGCTCGTTGCCAGTACGGCCGAGTTCCAGACGACTAGCCTCGCACAGAATTCGATGGTACCCCGACCTCTGAAGCCCTCTACTGGTCCTGCATCGACTGAATACAAAGCAGTTATCTTCCTTTTCTTCAACGGGGGCATCGACAGCTACAGCATGCTTGCTCCCAAGGGAACTTGTCACGCACAATACGCTGAGGCACGAGGACCTATCCTCGCGATTCCACCTGAAAGTCTGCTGGATATTGATGCTACCCAAGGAACGCGAGAAGCCTGTAGCACCTTCGGAGTCCATAACAAATTCCCTTTGGCGAAAGAGCTGCACGATGCCGGAGAACTGAGTTTCTTTGCCAACATGGGATTGTTGCAGTTTCCGGTTGATAAGTTCAACTACACCAAAACTGAAGCGATTTTGTTTTCGCATTTCCCAACAGTATGATGTTCAGAGGCTTGACCTCAAGCGTGTGATTGGCGAGAGTAGTGTCGGCGGCCGTCTGATGGATGAGCTTGTCAAGAAGAATTTCAAAACGTCGACGAACTCTGTGAATACCCATGCTCACGCGGCTGCAGGCGACCCGGCTTTGGGCAATCCTACCCGGCAGGTGTCAACTGGTACCCCCCAACGCTTCAACCGTGATCGGACTCTTGGAAACCTCACGTCTCGTGTGTCGGAGCTAAATGGAATGAGTTCCTCCATCCGGAATAATGTCTTCGCCGAGACATGGTCGGAAGCACTCACCCAAGCGATGATGGAATTGGAGGAGGCCAACGCTATTAACGAGAATCCAGATTTTGCTGTTGCCAATTTCCGAGACTCTCCATCGGGTCTGGATAAGAGTTTTCAGGCGACTGCTCGTTACATTAAGGCCCGGAAGTTCCGTAATGTCGATCGGGAGCTCTTCGTCATCGAAGACGGTGGATACGATATGCACGAATGCAACTGCGTTGCGGATAAGCTGTCCATGATCGATGCAGCGTTGCGTTCATTCAGGGACGAAATGAAGGCGCAAGGACTATGGGATAAGGTCGTGATTGTAACGGGTATTGACTTTGGACGAGTAAGTTCGCAGCCGAAGATTGGAATGATTGAGAGGACTGACTTCATCGAACGACATATGGATATGATGTCTCTGACTTCCCATTTTCCCTCCCCCCCCTCCCAAAATATCATCTGCTTTTGATTCGGCGTCGTATAGACTCTCACTCCCAACAGGAACAATGGGACCGACCATGCGTGGGGCGGCCATTACTTTATGATGGGTGGTGATGTTCGGGGTCGACAAATTTATGGATCCTATCCAGATCTGTCTCCCAACTCGACGATGGTCCTTGATAGTCGTGGTCGGATGATCCCATCCCGACCCTTCGAGGCGATGTGGAATGGAGTTTCTCAATGGATGGGCGTGAAAGATGAAGGTCGATTAGATTACATGCTCCCCCATCGCAAAAGCTTCCCCCGTAAATGTGATATGTTCACTGATCAACAACTTTTCAAATCCGGGACGACCCCTCCATATCCCTGCACCGGACAAGGAAAACAATTACGAGGATCACAGGATCAGATGTACAATGTTTAACTCTGACATGAAACTAGAATTCTTTGTTGCTGTCAAGCTGTCAGATCTTGGAGCCCTAGCAAGAAGAACCTTCCTCCCAAAAACGCTTTAGCCATCATGAATGCACTCTTTGGAGTTCAGGAATGCACTCTTTATTCAGTTCTTTCCGGCATCGGAAAGCACATTGGTTTGTGTAACGAAAGGTGGAAGATAGGACCGTGCATTCCCTTACACTATTCATGTTGAATCGATGCAATGGGGTGTGCTGCTGCATGCGATATGACAGTGACACGGATGGATACAGGATAGTGGCGCGTTAGGCGATGTCTCCCATATGTACGACAAGAGTGCGGTAGCTTCGCGACGGCCGGCTTTGAGGAACCCATTGGACAGTCAAGCAATGACACCCCCTAAAAAGATAGTATCCCCTCTACTAGAGTTGCTTCACTCCCCTTTGTAAAGGTATTTCGGTCATGTTGGTCGTCTGCAAAAACAAGTCTCCGATCTCTGACGAATCGTCGCATGTTTGACCGAGGCAGGAAAATAACTCGCACAGCTAACTTGTACAATTCTCACTCTGTCCATTCTTGGAAGTTCACTGAAACAACCACGACTACGACTATTTCCACTCATTTGATCCCTTTATCATTCTACCGAAGACATGATTCATGGTTTAGCATTAAAGATTCGATCCTCTACGGAATCAGAAACCTTCGATCTTGGAGGACTCTCGGCAGAAACCATCCAAACTGTCGTCCGCGATTCCTTCCGTGAGCCTTTCGAGAGTTTACCAGACAATCAGATGATCCGAATCACCTTGATTATTGGAGCTGGCAAGCAGGCACGTCAAAAGTATGACGCTTCAGCTCTAAGGGTGGTGACGGTAGAACTCCAATCTCTCGGCTTTGCGGAAGATAAGGGCGCCAGCTGTACCATCGAGTGTCAGGGACTGTACAAGTATCAACACGATACTGGCAAGAATCTCAAGACTGTCGTCGTCTTCCCAAACTTCCAACAGCAGCAGCAAAAAACTATCGATGCGAGTAAGCCAGGGACAAGGACATCCTCCTCATCCTTGTCGACGATGGAAAAGAAGATCGCACAGTCTACTCTTAAAGTCTTTCAAACCATGGTCTCGTCGAAATGTCCTACTTGGTCTCAGAAAAAGTCGCTGTTGCAATTTCTAGATGATACGATTGTCAACCCAATCAAGGAATGTGAACAACTATTGATTTCCGGTCAACTCCTCTCAGAGACGCAACAAATACTTTATGATTCCGCTCTTGAGGTCGAAGATAAAAGACAGTTTCTTTCCAAGGAGCTTCATGCCCATGTGGATCGTGAAGGCTTGACTCGAAGTGAGTTGGATTATCTCAAGGCTCAAAATGAGCAAAAGATTTCATCTTCGAAGGTCCCTCCTGACCGAAAACTCCTGGACCGTCGAGAGAAACTAGCATCCATAACTCCCAAGGACCTCGCGACGCTCCAACATCATGTGGCTTTAGGGAAATTGTGGAAACAACTCAAGGCATTCCAACATATTGATGAGCATTGCAATCACTTACGTAGTCTTAATGAGACACAATTGTTGGGTCAGAAGATGGACCTACTTGAACAGATCGAACAGTTAGAACAGGCCAGTCGAGGTTGGTTCGAAGATGACGACATTTTTGAAGCACGACGATTGGCGTGTCGTAGCTACTATCAAAAACAGGTTGGAATGACGACAGGAGGAGGTGGAGTCCGTCCGAAGAAATCTACGCCGCAGCAACAACCACAGCAGGTCCTCTCGATGCACGCAAAACAACAAAGGGGTATGACTACGTTCGACTCGCCGCCAGTCAGAGGACCAACAGCGGCTACTCAATGGGTCACGCCTACCAGTACGAAAGTACTCCCAGTCGTTGCGAAAAAGAAGACGTGTCTAGAGAAACGGGACGTCTTCGGTGCCATGAGGGTAACCAGGGACGATAGTGAAAGTGACGATGACGACGATGACGTCGACGGGCAGAACGAGGATATTCACGAAGCGGTTCAAACGGTAAATCCCACAAACAAGGTGGATGTCCTTACAAACAACATCCCCGCGACGAGAACAACTGCAGCGACGACAGCGACGACGATGGAACTGTCAGATGCAAACACACTCACACAGAATTCGAAAAAGAAATCAAAGAAGAAAAAGAAAAGTGATGGTGGCGGTCCTGGAGACTCATCGTCCAAATCTGTACCTAAGGCCACCGAAGCAGAATTTTCTTCTTTTGTAGCCACGCTTCAAACTATCTTTCAAGGATTTCTATTACCGGTCCTTTTGGCTATCGTCACTTGGCTAGTACGCTTGGCTTTTGGCAAACCCAAGGCAACTAAGAACAAGAAGGCTTAATTCTACTCTTCTTATCGTACATTTGATTCACTGTTGCATTAGACAGGCAGCTGGCCTCAAGACGTCCAAATAAACAACTAACCTTTCACTGCCATGTGTCGGAAAGAACGGGATGTATCAGCAAAATCATTTCCCGTTGGGTTTGAGCCGCCATATTTGATTTTCTTCCCACCCACCCGTGGGGCGGTGGTAGTCTTTTCGGGTTCCTCCTTGTCACAGGTATAGGCTGCGAGAGAACCCTGAATAGAAGATCGACGTGTGACACTTTGTTGAGCCATACGATCTCGTGCCTTGGGCGTCATGCGTTGCAAATTGGGCGACGCATACACTCGGGGTGCCACGACCATGCGGCTACTGCGTTGTGATTGTGGTGACGGAAGCGTATCGTATCTAGATGTCGGGAATCGGAGGGATGACCTGCGGGTCAACACTGCCGGTGCTGAATGGGTAGAAGTTTTTGGAAAGGGAGTCATTGTTTCAAAAGTCTCCGACTGCCCTGTAATGGACATCGATACATGACTCGACTTGCGACCCTTTCTTAGGCAACCCTCGCCTTCATTCGGGGACCGAGGCGAAGTCCTGACAGAACGTGGAGATATTTGTTGTTGTTCCTCACCGAAACGTCGAGACGACGTGCGTTCGTTGCTTCCGGCTCGAGAGGAAGTTCGTTGTTTACTTCCATTTCGAGTGGACGTTCCTTCTCCACCACTTCCGCTTCGAGTTGATGCTTTGTCTTTACATGAGCTTCGAGTCAATGTTCGTTCTTTACTTGAGCTTCGAGTAGATGGTCGTTCCTTACTTGAGCTTCGAGTAGATGGTCGTTCCTTACTTGAGCTTCGACTTAATGGTCGTTCCTTACTTGAGCTTCGACTTGATGGTCGTTCCTTACTTGAGCTTCGAGTCGATGGTCGTTCTCTACTTGAGCTTCGAGTCGATGGTCGTTCTCTACTTGAGCTTCGAGTGGATGGTCGTTCTCTACTTGAGCTTCGAGTCGATGGTCGTTCTCTACTTGAGCTTCGAGTCGATGGTCGTTCTCTACCTGAGCTTCGAGTGGATGGTCGTTCTTTGCTTGCACTTCTTCGAGTCGACGGTCGCTCTGTACTATCACTGCTAGCGGATGGTCGTTCCGTACTTGTACTTCCTCGGGTGGATGATCGTTCGGTAGTTGTACTTCCTCGAGTCGATGGTCGTTCCTTACTAGTACTTCTTCGAGTGGATGGTCGTTCCTTACTACTTGTACTTCTTCGAGTAGATGGTCGTTCTTGGCTGGAACTGCTTCGAGTGGATGGTCGTTCTTGGCTGGAAGTTGTTCGTAAGGATGTCCGTTCCCTACTTCCACTTCGAGTACCAGTACCTGGACCGTCCCTACTTGTACTTCGACTAGGCCGTGCCTTATCATCACCTTTTGTGGGAGAACCCTTCATTGGACTTCGTCTAGGCGAAGAAGGATCTCGGATTACCATACTAGTAGATTTTCTCGTTGAAAGGAATTGGTCTAGGCTGGGATCACTATTCTTCAGACGACGTCGAGGTTGTTTTTCTTCTTTAGACGGTGACCATATCAAGTCATGAGTACGGTTTGGTTCATCCACGTCCATCATGGATTTATGCTTTTCTTTCTTCCTATTATCCGATGGCTGCGATGGTCCCTTCATATCATCGAATGCCTGTGGAAAGTCCATGGGAGGAAATTCGACAGATTTGAAGTCTCCTTTGCCCTTGCTCTTAGTCAGTTTGAAATCTTCCATGTTGACGTCGATAGACGTTGTTTGTTGGAATCCTGTAGCGAGAGGATCGGTTAATATCTGTCTGGATGAGACAGGTAGCATACCCTTTTGGAATTGAGTAGATCGCCAGGTTTTCGCTGGCTTCGTCTCACCACTCTGAAAGTCCGAATCGAATGAAGGCTCGGGTGTTTCTTCTCCTCCTCCTGCTTCTTCTTCTTCTCCCGTCCCGGAGGATGGCATTTGTCTTAGGGCCAACCGTTTCTTCCAAGCAGGGACTTGATCTTCTTCTTCTGTGTGGACGGAAGACTCCTCGGTGCTTTCTGGTGTGTGCGTAGAGCCAGATTCTGCGCGTTTGAAGGCAATCCGTCTATTTCGGAGGGAAGTCCGAGGGGGATTCGGTGAAAGCATCGTTTGATGCTTGCCACCATGTAATGATAATGAAAGACTAGATTTTGGATAACAATGTGCCGTGGAAGCCCTACTACTAGGGGAATGTGGTCCATGAGTCGAGCAGCCAAGTCCAGAACGACGCCTGTGAGTGTCAAAGGCATCTCCTCCTTTCGTCGAAATCCATTCTCCTCTCTGCATCGTTTGCAAGTGGGATCTCTTCTCCCGGTGGCAAGAGATTTGTAGGAACTCACACAGTCAATGTAAGGCTGATAGAGTCCGACAGTGGCGATGTATGCTCTCTCATCTGGTGAAGTTCTCGGTACAGTACCACAAGGAGAGGAACCTTCCCCACACGATCACGCTTATGGATTACGTTGGATATTGACAAGTCTTGGAGTGAATTTCGCCGGAGTGTAGACGGGATCAATCTGGTTTCCGTATCAACACAGTGACCAAATAGGTGGCAAGTATACTTGTTCTACTTATGCCCTGACCTTGGAACAAGGCCATTTTATTGTAATTATATTGTCTCAAACGTTGAAGTGACCATTAATATCATGAGAATTATAGATCTATATCAAGACTACCGAGTAATTAAGGATGATCTCCTTTAGTCGTACTTTTTCTCGATTGAGTTCACCGGACCATAAATTGGGGGAGAACAAAGATAACTGGTACTTTCGTCGGCTACTACCATGTTCTCGGAACAAGGCATTTTCCCGCACTTTCGTTTTGCCGCAAACTGCATATCATACCACCCAAGTATGGCCAAGAGAATGCATTCGGCACCTATATCTAGTAGATACAGTACACAAAATTACAGTTATATGCGAAGCTCCGCGATTGTTCGACTTCCGTGTCCATTCACCTCAAGAGGAAGAAGATTCAACTTCCGTCGGTGGTTAAGGGTAGCATCGGCAGTAGCATGATAGTTAGTGTAGAAGAGGGATGTGAGAGCATCAAGAACCTCCTCCAACAGCGACATTGTCTTCTTCAAGTTTCGCTCCTGATCTGCGTTGGGGCACATGTGGATTCACGGACGTGTCGTTCCGTCTCACCCCTATCATTTCTCGCCCCGTAAAGAATTCTTCTTGTTCTTCTGATCCTTCCTATCCATGAGGCGGCATGATCGAGCGTTCCAAGCGCTTTTCTTCGTGAAACCTTCTGCTGGAAGAAAGATATTCGATACCTCCTGATGAGACGACAACTACAACAAGGAGAGAGCCCGTCGGCAATCAGGTTGTTGGGGACGATTTTCGTCTTGCCTCGGATCGGATCGTTTCGCTTTAGACAACCATAAATTGTTTCTGTAGGTAATCTGATGTGAATGCAGACCTGGCATTCCTCCATATCCATCTAGTTCATAGTGGTATTACAATGGTGAAAATAATAGTAAAAGAGGGGATCCGATATCATCTTCTTCACTGTAGTGTCAATACTTCCCTCCTCTTGCTGATGCCATTGGAGGGAGAGGACGATGTGCATGTTCAGCTTATCTCAACCATTACTACCATGTAGCCTTTGATTCCATCCGAGCAAGGTTCTATCTTCGGGGAGACCGACGACACAGGTTTCTTTTTGGGACAGAGACTTCCTCCGCCGATGAAGTGCTATGGTATGGGTGCAGATGACTGTGAGCTAAGACAAGCAGTAAAGGCATACATAGCACACAGGTTCCCGGTTTACTGTTATATGGTGCATATGTACATACAAAATCATACGTACTACAGGCTGCTGACTCATTATGTATAATGTCATACATAGGTATGACGCGTCATATCATAGCAACGAAATACCAAAGTGTGACGGTGACATCTGCACACGAGCGAAATTCGGAGAGGAAGAACTTCACCACAGCGACGACACACCTGGCACCTCCTGCTTTTGATCTTTATTGAAGGTTTCCGAGAATCACATTTTCGGTCCAAGTAGAGTCGGTGAAATTCATGTTGGGTTCCATGAAGGGGAAGGTAGAGAACCAAATCTCATCAGAGGAAAGATGACTTTTCGACGAAGTGGACTTATTCGTCATGCCTTGGTTGGTTCACTTCTTGCATTCAGTCTAGGACCACTCCTAACCGTGGGATTCATACCCACTGTCGTTTCTGATTTGGTTCGGAGGAAACTGCCACAGAGTCCCACAACGTATCGTTTCGTCCAGAGTTATGAATCTACGTTGTTACAGTCGTTCAACCAAAATTATAATGAAGACGAGGATTATGACGAAGAGGAATATCGAATACCCCTAGATTTGGAAATCGAAAAGCAGTTACAGCTCCGTGGAGAATCTCCGATTGCAACTCTGACATGGTTCGACTTACCCGAGGATTCGACGACTGAACAAGGGATTCAATTTATTACTAGACGAGCTCGGGATATTGTTCGGGCCAATCCTTGGCTTGAATCGGGGAAACTGGAAGGACCACCGACGGAGGTCGAATTAGTTTTCGAGTCGGAACTTTATGAACCGACTATCGAAATTGCATCCGTAACGGATGCTCAGATCCTTGTTCAACATGGGACAGACCGTCCAATTGAAGAGTTGGAGTATGACACCACTCTTAAATACACGCCGATTGATGAAACGGATGGTCCGTTATGGCGCATTACCATCGTCCCAGACTACAAGCAATTCGGCTTAATCTTTTCAGTATCACATCAAGTGGCGGATGTCCATGCCTATTACAAACTATATGATATGTTAACGTGTCGAAAAGAGAAAATTGGGTCCCTTGATATGAAGGAACCCTATGAAGAAACCAATGAGGGGGAGATGGCGTATTCCGATGAACAGGCGATATTTTTTGTCGGCGGTCCACGGATATGGAAATTAATTCACAGTCCATGGCTTTTCATCAAGGCATTTTATGGAGTGTTAGAACAAACAATCTGGAGGAAGCTCACGAACGGGATGTTTAAGACCTATAATGTATACGACGACGATGACAAGACGATTATCGAAACGGTCCGGACCGAAGCAGAGACCAAGGGTGTCCAATACTGGTTTGAAATTGATGGATCGGATCTACAAGTCGTCAAGGATGCACTGATGTTGGAGGAAATAGAAACCAATGATGATTTGGATATCACTCCATGGGGTGGGGGGGAGGATGAGTTTGATCGGCTCGGGAGGGGGAATCGTCGATCCATGATAGAGGATGAAGGAACAACATTTCGATCTTCAACAGAGTCCGGACCATACCGTTCGTCATCGATTCCATCAAAGCCTCTCTCACCACAACGACGACGACCATATATCTCTACCAATGATGTCCTGAGTGCATGGTTCTTTCAGACGACGAAATGTCGGATGGGGTTGATTTGTTGTAATTATCGGGGAAAGTTAAAGGGCCATCACAAATATTTGGGACGAAATTATTGGGGTTCCTATGCATTGACACCGGACCAGTTTGATGATCCATTTCGTGTCCGTGAACATATCCAACGACCAGGAGCTAGTGAATCCGAGTTTCCGAAACTTGCCGCCGAGTTGTTGGAGCCGAAGCCTTTAGGTGTCGTCTCGAGCTGGACGATCCCATCGGATGCTATTCCTTACTTTCAGCCTAAGGAGCACTGGCCACTCTATGACTTTGCCAAGTCCTGTCCCGCCAATTTTGTAGTACTCCGAACCTGGTGGATTCAACGACCGATGTTTCAACGACCTGGCCGCATTGGAGTCTACGTCG
>Ga0194115_10005281_pt1 | contig 13496 bp, 5 predicted proteins | sample TA2MahsurfametaG_3_FD_148656 | JGI IMG/M metagenome (GOLD analysis project Ga0194115, IMG submission 148656) | Freshwater microbial communities from Lake Tanganyika, Tanzania - TA2015002 Mahale S4 surface | ecosystem: Environmental > Aquatic > Freshwater > Lake | place: Tanzania: Lake Tanganyika...
CCCCCCGCCTCCAGACTCTACTTGCAACATCAATTCTTTCCGGTGAAGTTTGTATCGGTAGAAAAAATGAGAACTCGCCTATGAACGGACACTTTTAATCATGCGTGACAGACGACATATATGCCTGGGCTTTGCGAACCTTATGTTTTGTACGAGTATCCACGTTATATAATCTTCATTCAAAATTTCTTCATCCTGGAATATTCTATATGTCGCTGTTTTCCGTTAGGAATCCGCCGATAATTATGGCCCCTCATACTACAATTTGAGGGATAAAGAGAATAGTTTCCATTGGATATTCGCAATAGCGATTCCAGTATCCGGTACATGTTCCGTCCCTTCCTATTATATATATGGTCACATCCACTCCGGGAAGCCGGCCAAACAATTTGAAAATCCACCTTCTTTCTCACGTAAGCGTTTTCTCTTGTTCTTCTTGACTGTGACAAGTGTGTGTGTGAGAACAAAACACGCGTCACAAAGAGCTGCTCGACTTTTTGACTGAGTTCACTATCACATGGCAATCACATTTTTGTAGACTGGGGGGAAGACGACTATGAATTCTGTCGATGACACGATGAGTTCCATAATGGGACAGGCTGTAGCCGCAATCAACATGACGGGAGAAATCATCCGTTATACCCTTCATGAGTTTGGAGAGATTTATGAACAAACGGATAGCAGTGATACGTTATTTACATGGTCTTCATCGTACGAGGATGAGAGATTTGAAGATCAACATCAACAGCATCATCAACAACAACAACGATCGGATCGATCCGTCAAACGTAGTCGTCGACGTCGGTCAACAACGATAGTAGAGGAACCGGAGGGATTACAATGGCTCTTTGGTTTCCTTGCCTTGGATGATATCTCATTACAGTCTTCTCCACAACGAAACCGGGGACGGTCATTACGTCGGAGGAGGAACACGGGGATACCAACGAATGCAGCAAGACCTGCTCCAATTCAAAAACTTGCATCCCTTACGCCACCACCACCACAACGACTACTACTACTGCCGCCACCACCAACACCAACACCACAGAACTATAGAAGGATGACTCATGACGATGTCATCATCGGGGATGAATCATTGGATCAGATTGAGACTGAGCAAGGGAAAAGGGAGGTATTTCGGCCGGCTACCATACGTAGGAGAAGATACTGGCTACGAAGACTTTGGGGATGTCGTCGTCGACATGTTGTTTATCTCATAGAGCCGGTGAATACATTTGATATGATTGAGGAGCTAGCCCTGGGATCTCGTATAGAAGGTACAGGTTCCGTCTATTACTTTTGAAACACGACGGAGCTAGACGATTAAACACACTACATAAGGGGAAATCTTGAATGAATGATCGTATGAAAAAACTCCTTATCGCATAGGGAGTGACAATAGAAAGCCTCGACGACCCTTCCTTTCTGTTGGACGAAAATTCTTATCCAATGTAGTGGGTTCATCCTTCTGTTCATCATCTTTCTTCGACGACTTTCCCTTGGCTGAATGGACATAAGTGTCTCGGATCCCTGTAGTATTAGGGAATACAAATCGTGCTCCTCTTCGGGATCGCTGTGCAACCTCGCGAATCAAGATTACTTCTTCTTGTCTGGCAGCATCACCAGCAGCTCGGTGAATGTCAACCATCAAGCGATAGTCAGCGACTGCCGCGACGAGTCGAGGACGAAGACCTTCCACTACCATTCCGGGGGGGATCCTAGAAACAAGTTTCGCCAAGTCTGCACCCGATAGAGCGGCAGCTTCCAACAGGGCCCCAAATGACGTACCATGGGCACCTGGTGACAAACAGTGATCGATCAGCTTATCCCAAAGAAGGGCGGTATATCCTTTCGTCCGCTGGGCGTATGCTACCCCCAGCATAATCGATTGAGCGCCTTCAAGAAACAATTCGAGAACAATCAGGACATCGTCTCGATTCCGATTTCCATAAAGTTCAATGACATGGGCAAGCTCGAGAGCAAAACTTGACGATACTCTGTCGTCGTCTTTCTCCTCATTGTCCTCCTCATCGTCGTCATCAGAATCGCGATCAGCAGAGTCCTCGCTCCGAATGATTTCCAGCCGCCGTCGAGCGTCAATAGGAGAGATACCACCTATTGGGATCGCAGCCTAAAAGGAGGAGGATGAAGGAAGGATATAAGACAACAGCCATCACTGCGATTCGGATAATCGCAAAGAATAGGATCCCGTACCTTGAGAAATCTCAACAAGGGAGTCGAGGAGCTTTCCACGCGATATATTTCTAGTCGAGATAAAACCCTGCTTGAGTCTGCCGTGTCACCTGCATATTGGATGTGAAGCTCAAAATGTTTTCGATGAAGTTCTGTAACAACGTCGGGTGGCATGGAATGATTTGGGAATTTGACATAATATTCTGGGCGTTTCAAGAAGACGAGGTTCAGGTACCAGTGCATCAAAGCTGGAGTTGATTCCAACTGCTGTGCCACTTGATCTAAGGGCATCGTCTCAGGACGTTGAGCATCAACAGTGTCATCACCAAACATCCCTCTGTCGTTCGTGACTTGTAATTCCGGTGCAGCACAATGTTCGATAAGGAAATCACCAGTTCGCTTCAGGCCTACCAGCCTGAGTAAAGCTAGTAGGGGCTGAAACTTATTCGGCGCTTTACCTTTGATTGGCTCCAAAAAGACTCGATGTAAATGATAATGTTCCACAAGTCCCAAAACAAATTCATAGCTGATTCCACTAATCCGGACTTTGCGATCTAACTTGCTACCTGATCCATTCTGTACCACGTCGATTGCCCAAGCATTCAGTTCCTCCATGGACAGTGATGAATGTAAAGCTCCAATGCTAAGGTATGCACGAAGTGCTTGCTCGTACCGGCCTTGCATGATCAAGATCCGAGCTCCAGCATCAAGATTTACTTGATCGTTCAAATCGGTTACCAAATTAATTGTCTTTGCACCGTTCAAACTTTGTTGTAACGACAAACCTTGAGCTTTTGGTGATATGAGTGTCAGGGCAGAATCCAAGGAATAAAGTGAATCCTGGCCATCGTCGGCATTGTAACGGGAAGCGGTGGGGACGGAACGGGATTCTTCCATTTGTTCCGAACGGATCGGAAACTTCAAAAAGTCGGCTGCCGTTTGGGTGTGACGTCGATTAAGCGCTCGTTGCAGTCGAATTAAATGTTCTGTCGCCGTCTTCACACCCTTTTCTCGACTGTACTGATAAAGCTTAATGAACTCATTCAATCCTTTCGTCGGTCCCCACGCAATGATGCTTTCTAGGAAATGATGGGCAGCCTTTTGTCGAAGCGACAGATTCGCTACTGTTTCGTCCTCACTGTTGGAAAGTTGTTCATACTCACGGTACATTCCTTCCAAGACCTGGAAGTAAAGTTTCGATGGTAAAACAGGGTCACGGACGGGTAAATAACTCCGTAACAGAAACAAGGCTCCAGGTAGTTTCTGTAGGGCGGTAGCCCAATGTGCCCACAAGTCCATATCACCTCCCAAAAGTGCTGGCATCGTTTGGACAGCCAATGTCATTCGGCGTAGTGAGAGGGATTCGACCGATGCTTCCTCATCATGTAATCGTAAGACGGCTTCTAGATAATGCTGAACAAGGTCCGCAATCCGATATCGTCGAAGTTGTCGACGATGCTGTAGGGCACGCTTCAGGGATAGAGCTGGACGATTCTGGATCAGTAATGCATGTTCGACGGCATCATCGACACTTGATAACGAGGCTAAAATGGCATCCGATTCCGATGCAAGTACGATCAATGGCGGCGATGTAGACGGGCCTGGATCGTCCAGCAGGTTCAATGGACGGCGTACGAATCCATAGTCATCACTGTCGATGCTATTGACATCGTCATCATCAGTATCTTCTGTTGTCTGCCCCAATGGAGTTTCTTCAAAAAGAACTGATTTCAAGTTCCATTGTAGATGAGGATCCACAAAGACGTTAGCACGAGAAGTAAAAGTAGAACCGGTGGAACCGTTGCCATTGACCATCATGGTGGAACCAGCAGGACCAGGCCCAGTACTTCCATTCCCTGTAATCAACGTCAAATCGAACGTCCCATCATCATATCCCTTCCAACTTTTATATTCATTCCATTCACTAGCGTCATCCATCCGTGATAATGCAAAGGTACTTTGTAAACTGGACTGACTGTGATAGGGTAGGATATCGGCATATTGAATCGTCCCATCATCTCTTGAAATGATTTGTAATTCTAATTCATTCGATTCTGCACGGATAGAAAGTTTGGAATTATATTCTGCATCATCACTTTGTTCCTGTTGATGAGGTAAGATGATAGCAAGGACTGCAATCCGTTCTTCATCAAAGGGGACGACACCGGTAGCGATGCCATCTAATTCCCATGCCATAGAACATGTCACAGATCGTCTTGTCGTAATAGATGTCCCTTCACCCTGTGTAGGTGTTTCATCGACAGTCATCTGCATTAGGCAATCTCCCCATGCAATGAGGAGTCGATCCGATGTTTCGAAATAAATCCATGGACGAAGATTCCGTATCGTCGGATATAATGTAGATCGTGCACCCTCTGGACGATCAATATGTGCAATCCGTGTCAGACTTTCAATATCTAACAATTTGATCCCCGAATTGTCTGCCCAGGCAACTAAATTCCCCCTCCATGTAATAGCTTCTATTGGACCTGATCCCTGATAGAGGACGGAATCATTTCTTCTTGCAAAGATCCCTCCACGTTTCGTATAGAGTAATCGACCATCTTCTAGGCCGACTAAAAGGGCCATTCGTCGTTTATGAGATGGATCTAATACCAAGGTAGTAGGTGATTTCCATTGTGTCGGATAGGTAATCCTAGAGGTCGAGATGACATCGACCTTCAGAGAAGGGACAGTTATCATTGATCTTGGTGGGATAGGCGTCGTCGGGATATTATTTGCCCCAGTAGTCGTTGCATTTGTTGTGGCGGTCGTTGTTGTCATGGGATTTCCAGTCATTGGAACCACAGGTGCGGTAGTCTGTGTCTGATTCCCTTCACTGGCGGAGGGTGGGACCCCAGTCAATCTCGTCATTAATCCAGAAAACATACCACTCGTAGCAGTAGAAGATGATGGATGGGACGAGGATGTTGGGATGGTGGACGATGAGGCGGAAGTACCAGGAACAGAAGTAGTAAGTCTTGTTGCATCTGTCGTAGTCGTCGTTGTTGTTGTTGTTGTAGATGGTGGTGGGATATCATTCTTCTTCATTATCATCATCGTACTGGGAGAATATCGTAATTCCCAAATACAACATACACCACTTGCATCAATGGCACCTAAATAAGATCCAGTCGAATCCCAACTAATCGCGACGATAGGACTTGATCGTGTCCATGTCGCCTTTTCTCGGACGATGAATTGTGTCATATCATAACATATTGGGAGGGATGTCGGACATGATAATTGGATTGTCCCATCTTGATATCCTCGTGAAAGGATACACACCGGATGTTGATTCCATAAGGATAGATCGATGGGTAGACTATCGGTTGTCTCTCCAACACCACCAGTACCAGTACCACTACCACCGACACTACTCCCACTACTACCACCGTCCGATTGGACCAATACTTGAGATAATGCCGAACAGGTACTACTACTGCTGGTAGTTGTAGTACCGACAGACGACGTCATCGTCCCATCCTCGGAAGATCTTATCCTAATTTGTGAATATTGAAGGAGTGGTAATTGCATCGATTCCAATACACCTTGAGTGGAAGAAGATTCTTCTTCTTCTTCTCCACCTTCTACAGTCACGAGAGTCGCAGACGATTCACCTCGTTGTCCATCCTTGTTGTTGACAAAACGAGCAGTGACCGAATCATCAACATCCTCATCGTTATCGTCATATTCCACCGCTGTAGACAAAGTCTCTTTCATATCTACGACTGTCATGTCTCCCCGGGGTTGCCAACCAAAGTTCTTGTGTGATTTGATTGATTGCGATCGAGGACTCGCTGCCGGAACGTTTGTACGACGGTACTACCGGTATTCGGAACGGGCACGGATCACAGTGTGATGGTGATGATCGCTTCTTCTGCTTCACCTACTATCATACATACGGTACTATACCGACCGTAACAGTCGATGATAAGATAGTACCTGGTACTGGAACAAACCATACCATCCAAAGAAATCTAAGGGGATAATAGTCTTCCCCCTTTATCAAATTTAGTTGTGTTCAAACGAACATCTTCCGCCCCCCAAACTTGTGGTGATCTTGTCGTAGCACCATGCCTTACCACCACGCTTGGGTCCTTGGATGGATCAAGCCGCCTACCGATCCGTGACATGTGAAGTAGGAAGATATCATCAAAGGAAGACATTTCGCTTTATCAACATAAAGTCTAACAAAATTTCAAGTCGAATACTATTGAACAAAGTAGTACGTGAATGTCTTTCAGCGTTTATGGAACCAACGTCGTACTCCATTATCAAAATTTTTTCTAAGAATGACGCTACTGCAGGTACTAGATACATTCAGGTCGGAAAAAACAACAACTTGTACACGTAACTTACATACAAACGTTAAGCGAATGCCTCAACATCGGGCTTGACTTGTTGAGGTACCGGACTAATTGTCGTAGCACCATTGGCTTCTTCTTCTTCGGTGGTCTGCCCACGAGTCCTGTCGGGATTCTCCTCTTGTGGACTACTCGGTTCGATGATTGGCACGCTTGGAACGTCCATGACAATAGGAATAGCTACAACCTGACTCGTCGTCGTACCATTCGACCTTCCCCCTGCGGTAGTAGTAGCATCTTTCCTTTGCCTTCTGAAAGAATAAACCATCACTGCGATAAGCAGTATGACCCCCCCCGCCGCGGATAGACCGACGTACATTGGCCGTCTCGATTCGCAATCGACACTATTCAATGGGATAAATGTCTGCGCTGACTTAGCCACTTTCTCGCAAAAAAACCTGTATTTCGGCAAGGGCGACCCACATTCGATACGATCCTTGATGTTCCTCTCATTGATCTAGATGTCATACAGGGGGATACCATAAAGGCCTGATTCGTCCATCGTCGTACAACCTTCATCGAAGTTTTGGCCATAAGCGTCGAGACAAAACATCTGAACAAAGCGATCTCCCTCCCAAAATAAGCTTGGATACTCATAAAACTCATATTGCAACGTGTCCCTTTCCAACATGGGGTAGTGAACAATTTGTCGTGCAAAAGAGCTTTCATAGGACCAATCGGCGGCACTAGTTTCGATATCCATTCGCCACAACGAGGATCCAGGATTACAAGCCTGTGTACTGCTACAAACTTCGACCAACAACGGTGTTGGGAAAGGGTACGACCGTACAGAAACACCATAAATGATTCCGCCAGCTTCGACTTGACCCCCAATACCATCGAGACTGATGAAAGAGTGCGGGGCACGAAAGGGGGGACTGTACTCTTGCTCCGGTACCTGAGAAAGGCCGGAGATGCTAAAGGAAGCAAAGGTCAAGAAAAAGAAGTCATCTATTACTGATGTTATCGCTACGTCGATGTGAGGATCCAAGTTCTCGGTATTCATTAGTCTCATAGCATAATCATAACCTCACTAGATTCCAGATTCCTGATTCCGTAGTATATCCCAGTCGTGGATATTTCGTGTAAATGTATGTGTATATATGCAACATGTATCGTACATGTATGTACGCCTTCCCCATTTTCTCCCATACCTACGTATGGGCTATTGTATTGCTCGTATACGTATCTCATGTACGTTCGTACCTAATGTGCTTACTACCGAGAAATCCAATACTCCCCGATGCTCACGACGACGGAGCATCACTGCCGCTTGAAACATCAACCGGCGACCACACACGGTCTCCCCTAGCAGGTCCATTGACTGTATCGCCCGATATGAACATGATTGACTTGATCATATGCCATACTTGATCATAGCTCCAATGCTTGCTCACAATGTCGGCGGGATTATTTTCCCCTGCGATGTGTACAAATGCGTATTTTCGCGAAGCGATTGCTTCTCGCACCCTGTGGAACGACAACGCATTGTGTCGTTTGTGGAGTTTTGCATGTGGTTGAATTGAGCTGTTAACGACAGACTCATTATCTCCGAACATGAAACTTGTTTCCCGTAAGGGGACACCTAAATAACGCAAAGTATTTCGGAGGTCAACAAGTTGTTCGACGCATGTACGCGCGGACGCAAATTCTGCACCGTACGTCGCGGTTTCTACCGTGGGTATTTTCTTGGAATACCAGTCGATGAGGGTTCCATTCATGAAATGGAGTATCCCCGTGACTGATCTCCCCGTGACTAAGTCGTGGAGGAGATTAGCATCGATGTATGATACCGTGACAACCGGATTACCTAGAGGTGTTGGTATATCGGTCGGTATGTCTTCCTGTACGTTACCGTAGGTCGTAGTAGACCAATCGTATTCAGGTATAACGATATCTGATAGGTCTGGCTCATGCACCCTAAAACGTAGTTTAGCTTCCTTATATCGGTAGAGATAGGATACTATACGTTTAGCTCGATCTAGGTGTCCTAGCCGCGGCAAAGCCCTGAAAGAGGATAGGGTCATGACCGCCGTCGCTATATCGAATCTGCCTAGTGTGACAGCCCATTGCAGGGATCCGATTAGGGATTGGTATTTCCTTATACCTTCCTGGTCTAGCAATGGCGACTCATCGATCTCAGGATGATCGTTCTTTGCCAAGGGTGAAGTTACCTTGGTCTTAGGCTTAGATCCAAACATAGATTCGTATTGTTTGACTATCCTCTCGATATACTGTTTGGGTGCCATGTATATTGTGCCATCTGGGTCTTTATTGAAATCACATCCTAGGTGAAATTCGATAGGTCCGGATCCTTTGAGTTTAAAGTTATACTTGGTTGTTAGAACTTTAAGGAATGCCTCAGGATCTTTCATGCCGATAGCTAGATCGTCTACATATACTGCTACCATCTCATAGTGAGATCGGTCTTGTGATGGCCGCATCCATATATCGGGTTCTGCTTTGCATGGTGCGAATCCCTCAGCACGTAGGCAATCCGAGAATCGTTCATGCCATTGTTTCCCTGAGGACCGTAACCCGTATAGCGCCTTGAAGATAAGTAGTACATGTCCTTCTAGTTTCGGTCCGAATTCAGGTCCGGCTATGATGTATACTTTCTCCTTAGTCATCGCTTCTAGATAGGCGTTCCCTACATCCGTGGCCCATATCTCTAGTAGATTTAGGATGGCCGTGAAAATCATAATACGTAGTCCTCTCAATGACACGACTCCAGAGTATACGCTATCAATAGGTACGTCGGTAAGATGTCCATCGGCCACGCATCTTACTTTGTGTCGTCCGTCGTGTTTGACATCGAAGACTAGATGTACCCTTATCTTCTTGTAGCCTGGGGGTATGATTGCTACCCGTATATGACCCTTATCTATAAAAGTTTTATAGTCTAGGAGTTGGTCAAATTCGAGGGTCGCTGCCCTTTTCCAGTTGTCATTACCGTTTAGGCGATCGAGAGCCATGGCGTGTGCATAGTCGCGTGGTATTTCGAAACCGTATTTGTAGACAGGCGCCGTACGAAAAGATCGTAACTTGGCTTGGTTGACCATGCGTTTGAATTTCTTCTCCCTTCTCGCATCACGCCGGAATCTTTTCCATCCATCTGTGTCGAGTAGGTCATGTTCTCTGGCGTATATCGCACACGAGACTGGGTCGTCGGCAGCAATCGTGCCTAGGGGTTCGAAGGTTATCTCCCCATTCTCCCATTCGACTTGGACGTTGTAACTCGATCCTTTGTAGTCGGGGTGGCTAGGTATTAAGGGACCTTGGTGAGATAGTATGCGCTTAAAACGCCATAGTATCTCCTGTTCCTGATCTTTTTCAAGATGTTGTAGGATTTCGTTGTAGGCCATGATGTCCTCGTATTGGTCGTTGTTAACAGAAAGCTTAAAACGTCTATGTTGTTCGGTACGTTCTATACCATCGTTAACTAACTCCACAATACGTGCCCGGTGCTTCGTGTTGGGTTCGTTCCCATCCATGAGGAAGGTCCGTCCAATAAGATCGGAAGTGTCCACAAGCACCATCGTAGGTGATACGTCATGCTCAATCTCACCTGAGTCTTCGTCCAAATTTGGAAATTGCTCTGGTCCCTCTGGATCTGCCTTGGATTTGACGAATATCTTCGCAGGCGGCTCCCCATTGAACAGGTCGGTGAGGCGGAGGTTGGGGCGCTTGGGATCGTCGGCAGGACGGACTTGCGACCGAAAGATCACTTTCTCGGTGTCTTCGGTAAGGACTTTGAAGGTCATAGTGTGGCCACAATGTGTTGCGATGCCAACAAAATGTCCGAGGGCCTCTCTAGATTCACTAGGAAAGGATGGCTGGTCAACGGAGTAGAGGACAGGTTGGTACCAATGGAACCGTAGTAGGGGACTGACGTCGATTGTAGTACCTAGTAAGACAGTTAATGGTATCTTCCAATCTAGTGATTTACATGCGGTACAATTCAGAACGGTGCATACGTATTGCATGCAAAGGAGCCAACATGATGGTGGGCATCCCGAGCGTTCCATGACGATGTTGGTAATCCGTTTCGCGGTTTGGTAACGTCGTTCCATGGTGTTTTGGTTCTGCCGGTGTGGTTCACTTGTCCATTGTCCGATGTATAAGGCACGTAAGATATCGAGAACCCGAGTGCTACGGATGGTGAGGGCGTGATCACTGAGCAGTCGAGAGGGGGCTCCCCTGTCACGGATGATATCCTCAAGAGTGTTGACGAATTGCCGATCCGTTTTCATACCGAAAACATCAAGGACATGGGATATCTTGCCGCTATAGATCGCAGCGGACGTAGAACCATCGTCTACAGCAGGTATATCAGAATATATGATGTCTACAAGTAAGTCTTCATCCCTACGTGCTACATTGAGAGCCGGAAATGGTGACTTGTAGTATCTGATCATCGTCTCACCCATAGGGATACGCGCGTATTGTGTCGTCGCGCGTAGGGTGCGCTTGACTACTTCGGCTGGTAAGAAGGCGAAGAAGGGGCGTAAAGACTCAGGATCCGGCTCTTCCTTGCTGAGATTCGGTGAAGAGATACGCAATTGTGTCGTTTCCGGATCCGTAGAGAGGGGCGAGTTTTCCTCTGTAGTAACGGTTGGGTCACGAGTGTCACCATTCCCGATAGGCTCATCGAGAGGAATGTGTACATCGTCAAGCGGGTCATGATCAAAATCATGACGTACCATAAGATGGTCTGGTAGGATCGTATCCTGTAGGATAGGATCATCGTGAAGGATACGAGCAGATGCAATGATCGTACCACGAATGTAGTTACCGTAGGCATCAAAATTAGTACCATTATCATAACTACTTGCGTCAAAGAATTCCTCAGCACGCTTATCGGATGTGACTCGTGGAAACTCCCCATCCATAGTGTCTGGGTCCCAATCAACATCACTGGTGAGGACGACATGTGGTAGTTCGTCGAATTCTTTGTCGGTGTAAGGTCGTATGTCCAAGTATGGTAGTCCATGGCGAATATGCAATGGAAGTTCGTACCCGTCGTTGGTGATGATGCATTGTCCATTTGCATCAACCTTGAGGGATCTATCGTTAACACGGTTGCCGAAGGCCTCGACTTGTGCCGCCGAAATGATAGTAGGTCCACGACTAAGTCCGGCAAATTGATGGAGGACTAGGATAACAGGTCCATGCTTACGTGTGATTACATAGGCACCACATGTAACTATAGGAATATGTGTGACCTGGTGTTTGTCGATGCCTTCTATGTTAACATAGCGATCAGGTGATTTAGCTATGATACGGCAGTTATTCCCCGCTAGGCCACCATTGGCACCTCGGTCGATAAGAGCGCCAGAGTTGGAGGCGAATCGGCTGTTGTATGCCTGGTAGATACGTGTCATATTGACCCGTCTGTATCGTGTGCCATCGATCTCGATGATATCCTCCCCTGCAGATGGGGAAATATGAGTAGCGGCTACGAGAGTAGACGATGGACCACGGACAGCAGACGACGTAGAGAGTAGACGGCGAATGTCACCAGGCACGGGTGCTCTACGATCACTAAGGTTCGTGAGAACAGTCGTAGAGGGGTTCTCAGGGGAAGTTGGGTGGAGAGGCGTTGTCGTGGGTGAAGGAGATTGATCAGCTAGAAGGATCCGACGTTGGGAAACGTTAGATATGCCGGCACTCCCCATAGAGGAGTCAGGGGTGGTAGGATCACCAGAACGGCCAGAGAGGATCAGACGGCGTGCGTGAAGACCTAGGCGAGCCCAAGTACGGCGATCATCAACGGTGAGTTGCTTAAAGACAGTATCCGGTAGACGCGTACTAGGGTCACTGGGATGACCTAGGTCAGTACGGGATCGAGTTTGTCGAGCAGCGTAGGCGGTGACGGTGGCAAGGGGCGTATCGATCTCGAATTCGCCAGGTTCGTCTCCGTCATCGTCGAAAAAGGATGGGCCAGTGTCAAAAAGAGGTTCATCATCGTCTGGAACCCAAGAAGTTTGGTAAGCTTTGCGTGATGTGGAATTATCAGGACGCGAATTTCCGTGATTCTGGGCGTTGTCAAGGACAGTAGCAGCTGTCTGTAGTAACGAAAGGTAGGAATCCCACGTAGGCTTGTAGTTGTTTTGACTGCTAAGAGTGTCTTGTGTGACACGAACATTGCGTAACTCAGCAACCGGGTTGACAGCATTGTCGAGGAGCGTACGTTTGAACTCGTCAGGGAGAGGAGGCGCCCCTGTAGTAACATTCAACTCATCGTAGAGTCGAAGTTGTTCAACGAAATAGGCGATGAAGGCACTGTGGCCACCACGGAAACGATCACGCCCATACTTCACACTAGTAATCCATGTTAATTTAGCAGAAGTATCTAGTTGGGCATGTGTTGAGGAAGTGTGGTAGGCGACCAAATCGCGGTAAATGGCCTGGGCGTCGGATGTCGTGGCGTGTTGGCGGACGTAACTCTTACCCTCATCCGTGGTGAGTTTATCAACAAAGACACTGAAGAGGAATTCGTTTTTGGCATGGAAAACGGCTACATCATCGGGATCAGAAGGATCGGGACAATGATTAGGGTCTAAGAGTTCCTGGAGATCTTGGGCACGGGCAGTAGCGGTGAAATGGAGTTTCCACTGGGCCCAGTAACGTTTGTCGGAGAAGACTTTAAATTGGCTAGCGTCACGTTTAATGGTCTTCTTGTAGGCAACAATACCATACCTATTAGAGTTATTGGTATTGGTAAAGGTAGTCGAGGGGACGGTTGTACCGGAGGTCGTCAGTGGTCGGTCATTGAGATAAGCCTCAAATTCCGGAGAGAGACGGTACTCGTTGAATTCATCAACGGTGACGAGTGGCCAGTCATCGACTCGCATCTGGGTGCCATTCTTTTGGAAATGGAAGTGGCGGTAACCCATAGGCAGTAGAAGGGCGTTGGCATGACCCATTGTCAAA
>Ga0194115_10005282_pt1 | contig 13496 bp, 13 predicted proteins | sample TA2MahsurfametaG_3_FD_148656 | JGI IMG/M metagenome (GOLD analysis project Ga0194115, IMG submission 148656) | Freshwater microbial communities from Lake Tanganyika, Tanzania - TA2015002 Mahale S4 surface | ecosystem: Environmental > Aquatic > Freshwater > Lake | place: Tanzania: Lake...
CGCCGTGCTTGTCTGGTGGTTTCTGAGTTCAGATTACACATCTGCATTCCACTCGTCATCGTGGTCGAGTCGCCTATCGACGGCATCACCGGTGTCATCGGCTCCATCGGTGTCATCAAGGAGTTCGGGTCGTCTTTGGGTCTCTCAGACCGCCGATGACTTCTCCCAACCACCAGAGCCCCGCATTCGTCAAGCATACACCGAATGGTGCCGAGCCTTTGACAAGCCCTACGACGATCTTCGCCTTTCGGTCTTCCGACAGAACTTTTTGCGGATGGAAAAGTACGCCCAACAAACAGGCGAACAAGTCCGATTCAACGAGTACGCTGACTTGACAACGGACGAATATCGCAATATGCTTGGACAGCAACGACGGGTGGTGAATAGATCGGACCGAAAGAGGACAGAAGCGAAACGAAAAGGTTCTAATGGCGTCGTGCGGCTTTTTGAATACACGCGAACGTCATTCGTGGGAGGCGTTATAGGAGGCATATCCGTGCTTCCGGCGCAGGCTCTTCATTATCTTTATGTTCAAGATTATTCGTATACAACCTATGGTCAGTGGCAGTGGGATTGGATGGTAGCTGTTCTACAGGCGGGCCTTTTTGCCAACGTCGTCCGATTCGCTTTGCGGGAAGATGTGGACAACACGGTGGTCATATCCCGACTTGTTTGGTCGCTCGTAGTCATCAAGTCGCTGGTGCGCGTGACGGTTACACCGGACTGCGCAGCATATACATGGCTATACTGCGCCGAGCCCTACTACATCGTGAACGAACAGATGGCGCTGACGCTGCTCCTAAACTTTTTGGAATCGTGGACGTTGTTCGCACCTGTGGGATCCTCGATTCAAACCTTCATACGACGAAACAAAATACCTGGGTACGATGGTTACGAGGGTGAAGAGGAATGAAGAAAGGACTGCCTGATCAGCCTCGTAAAGCCAAAGGAATAACGGCCCCACAACACGTTGTCATGGTACCTATTGTTTCAATTGTGCTGCCAAACCTTTTTACATCGCATCGGTCATCGATTACTTTGGAAATCAAGACAGAACGACAGTAGGAATATATTTCTAGGTGACCTTTTCTACGGAACAGATCATTGCACCATGGGGCACTGCCTTTTCAGGTCTTTAGTCGGTGATGTCTCTCAGGGTTTCAAAGGGGACTCTCCGGTGACGCGTTGATTCCCCAGCATGTAGATGGCTAGGTTAAGCGTGAGATCACGTTGTGCGTGTTGCAATTCGGTATTGCCTCTCCTCCAACCAGAGATACAGCCTGAATCATGATTGATTCTTTGTTGCCGTGAGTAGAGTCGTCAATCGCCTTGGCGTTGGTAGTGATTATGTTAAAATCTGATCACGGACCGTGGACTTCGTCATCAGAATGCCACTCAAGGGATACAAAGGGAGTTCTGGAACTAGTTGTCGACGCTTAGAGTATGAATCACCATCCTTAACAAATGGGATGCCATCCAAGTCGCAAGGCTGGTAATACTGATCGATTGTGATATGGCGGCTGTTCGGGTCACCCTGACCGTCAGCGGTGACATCTGTTCCCGACGCAATTCGAAAACGCAGGACTAAGGGGACGGCGGTCTGGAGTCTGAGTGACTCTAGCTTGCGTAGGGCCTTAGGCTCGTCTTGAACATTGCAGATGACGCCAATCAATGCCCGTAAACTGTTGGCGTGGGCTACGATGAGGCCAGTACCCCCTCGGGAGTCCACCTTGGCGCCAGAACTGGTTGCTATTGTCGATGGGACACCGCCATTTCCTCGTCGGTTTTTCGAAGCTTGCTGTAAGACAGGGCATAATCGCTCCCTCATGAAGGGTCGTATCCGTTCATTGGCCACTTGCTCTAATGATTCTCCGCGGGGGACATTTTGGGGTCCTCCACAATGCGAGGCGTAATGACGGAGTTCTTGAATCCGTCGTGGGTCATTGTCATCAAGTAACAAAGGCGGTACCGTCGACCAACTTTTTCGCCATCGCCGTACTAGTTGTGGATCGTGTCCATACAAACCCTGTTCCACATCTTCTTTAACATATCCCTGCAGGGCGCCGTAGTGACGTTCGTTTAAGCGATAGTCTTGAAAGTATTTGGGTGGACGAAGTATAAAGGGATGATTGGGGATGTCGTATCCGGCAGATTCTCCCCATAAACAGTAATGCGCCGTCAATTGAGCCCGTTGCAAAATTGATGTGAAGCACGCATCTAGGTTGTTACCCCCGTGGTTGCAAGGTAGTTCGAAGTACTTTGCCACCTGCTTCCCTGTTGCCTTGGCCTCCTTGATTCCCTTTCGAGACAACGGGACGTTCGTCCAACCTGTGAACGTTTCTCTGGTCCCAGGTTCACCGCCATTCCAAATGGAATCGCCATGTCGACAAAGCAACAGGGTGTGCACCTCCCCGTCAAGCCGATAGCCATCGTTGGTGGGGCGAGGAGTGGTACTCGCCAGTGTGCTGTCACTACTTCTAGCATTTCTGGATGACAAGTCATGAGAGAAGGCGACAATGACAGGAGTCCGGCAACCTAGGAACAACAGAGCCACAATCTGTCTCACGGACAAGGATGAATATCGAGCGGCAAATGCTTGTTCTGTTCGTGGTAATCGACCCAAAGAAGAATGGAAACCCCCACCCATTTTCGGTTCATGAACGCGTGGAGGGCACCAATTGCAAAGGCGACACTCGTGCCCTTGTGACTTGTTGGTGAACTTTCGCGACGTGCCGTAGTCGATCCCCCATTACGGTCCCAGTCAAATTGTGTCTCTGATAGTGATTTTCGAGCAAGTCTATTTCGCTGTCAGTGTGGATTGGAGCCTTTCAGAATGACGTCACCTGCAACACGGGTATGCCAAAACAGCAAGAATAACCCAAAGTCCTGACAGCCGCCCAGACGCTTCGAAACCCGTGTTGCGCGAGGTCCCAACAACACCACGAAGTTCAGATGGGATCGCCGCTGCGGCAACCATATTTCAACGTTAGACATTCAAAGGGTCGAGCTCACAGTGAGTCAAAGATGTTCCGTAAGCCCAAACAGACTGCGAAAAACACTAAAGCGGGCCTACGCCGAAAACGAAGCCAGGAGGACGACGATGCAAGCGGTTCTAGCCACGATGACACACGGGAGGCGAATATTGGCAGCGAACGAAAATCAGCACCACTGTCCAATGGAAAACGGATAAAGCAGACAAACGTGAAGAACAAAGGTGCTCTAGATTCTACAGATAGTAATGAAAATGAGGCCTCTGCTTCTATCAGCTCCAAGGGTCTTCTGCACCAGTACGAATTGTCGCTAGAACAACCAGCCACCCAGAAAGAGCTTGCGACGCGAACAAACGAACACCATCCTACCACTGTTGTTGATCGGAACAACAAATTTCTAGCAGGACCTATCAAGGCCCCAACAAATATACGAACAACCTGCCGGTTCGACTATCAGCCGGATATCTGCAAGGACTATAAAGACACAGGGTTTTGCGGCTTTGGAGATACTTGTATTTATTTGCACGATCGCGGAGATTTTCTCTCGGGTTGGCAATTGGAGCAGCGATGGCAGCAACAGCAGGAAAAAAAGAAACAACAACAAAAGGAGGCGATTGATGCATTCATAGTCACTGCTGGTAGGGGAGGCGCCGCCGCATCTCTCAGTACCGAAAGCGGTGTTGAGACGTCTACCACAGCGGATGATGGCCTACCGTTTGCATGTCACATATGCCGAGGCTACTTCAAGGACCCTGTGGTTACCAACTGTTCACATTACTTTTGCCAAGGGTGTTTGCTGGAATATGTCCAGTCTATTTCGAGTCTCTGTCCCATCTGCAGCAAGGAGACTCATGGTGTGTTTCACGAACCCGTGAAGCTTTTGAGCAAAAAGAGAAGAGTATGTGGTCGAGATTCAACGTGGAAGGAATTTTACGATGCACTCCAGCTTATCAAGTAGACATAGAGACTAGGGTATAATCTCTAGAGTAGCACCCGAAAAGCTTGCCGGTGCATTTTAGCACGGGTGATTTTGTATTGTCAGATGAACCAATACGTGGACAGATAGCGGGGCATGATGATGACGTGGACAGATAGCGGGGCATGATGATGTGCGGTTGCCAAAACCAATTCCAACAACCCGGCTATCGACAGGCAACCCTGCGCTCGAGCGGAATGGTTACGTCCGTATTGCTGGTACGCATGGTGGAGCGGCGGAGGCGGAACGAGAGAATTCGTCTCGGCATCGTTGCAATCGTCGCTAGCCGTGTGTCAGGAAGCAATTCGAAGATGACCCTCCCAACCAGATCACTTTGTCGCATCCACTCGACCATGTGATTTTCAGCCCATGCGATGTGTAGTGGAGTGATGTCCTTGGAATCGTCCACCGTGGGTAAGTCGCAATCCACAACGGTTCGATGGAGGGTCAAGGTGATATCGAGGAGGCCATGAGCTCTATGCCGTAGCCACATTGCGCACGGATTTGAAGGATTATCCACTGCATCCACTGATATAACCTTACGGCCAATAACGAAGTAGATTTCCCCGTCCACTGCGTTCCTGCACATGTCGTATTGATATCTCGGCACTGTGAGGAGGGGAAGTACTCTTTTACGTTGAGGAAACGTTTTGAAGTCCTGTTGCTTTGTCCTTGGTGAATACGGGACGCTCATAATATTATCTTCGACGTACTCCTCATTGATACCGTACTCCCTCATGCCCGAGGCAATCAACTCAAGATATCGCTGTTGAGGCAGCCTTTCGCGACAGTTTTCCTTGCTGAACTCGCTGCACGCTGGATCAAAAACGAAAGTGAAAGCCCTAATCGGGATACTTTCTGGATCACCAGCATAACTTAAAGGATAAACCCAAACTTCGCGTATTGAATACCCGGTATCGAACTCTTTGAAAAGTTGCCAGTCGTGGTGGGAGTCAAATCGCAGCAGAAGCCCATAGATCTCGTATCCCCGTTGTTCAACGGCGTTTACAAGTCCTCCACATGCAAACGTTAGTCTATGGTCCGGCAATACAGCAACTTGTTCTACAGCCATACGATCGAATTGATTATCGGGCCATAGCCGAAGTAATGAAGGTTTGTGTCGTTCGCAGTCATCCGCTCCGAGGAAGTGCCTATCTTATATTCCCATTGGCGATGTGATGCCTCACTCGTCTCCGTCGTCTCTCCTCTATGTGCTTTGTCTATCTGTACCTTATGCTTTTGCTTGAGCTAGTCTTGCACGCTGAGAGGTAATCGAATCGAACAGGCTGGAACAGAGCATCAGACCTTCTTCGGTTCGACGAGAACTCGTGGACGATCGAGACGTTGCTCAGCATGATTGTGAAACCCGATTGCGCATTCGAAAAAGAATAATTAATGAAAGATATGTTCTCCTTGTACGCGCGAGGTAGTTGATGTGAAAGTACAAGCAGTTTCCTATATGTAGAATTAGGTCGATTTTTACAGTTAATTTGTGTTTACTGTACTGTTATCGCTGTACAGCGTTTGAGTGACCTCAGCCGTGCTGGCTGTGAACATCTTCTGACAACTGCCATAGCTCGTGAGTGCATCTGTATGTTCATACGGTATGTGGTGTATCTATACACAAAGAGTAAGAGCGAACGGAACATCCGTTCCTTTCGATTTTGACAGTGATATCCTATGTGTCGCATAGTGAGGCTGGTTCCCAAGTATCGTTGAGGATCAACCACTAACGCCAGCATCTGTACTCTATCATGGCAGAGATGCAGTCGGACGGATTCAAGTGCAGAAGCCCTACAGGCAGTCTGGAAGCCTACGAGCGCTCGGATCGTGATTCAATGGACAAGGAAGAACCACAAGGATCACAGCCATCACGAATCTATCCGTTGACACTAGATTCGACAAGGCGTATTCCGATAGGGGGGCCAGGGACGATTCTCCCCTTCTGGTTGGAAAGCCTCTGCTCCTGGATACTGGCAGTGTGTTGTCTTGGTGTAGCTCTATACTTTTGGACCCAACAAATGATCCTAGACTGTTTTTCCTTCATTGGAATGCATGAGTCGGTCTTGCCGCTAACCACTCACAGTCGATACGAGCTGAATGGCGCAACAGGTCTGGACAGATATCACCAACTCGTGCGGTACTTACGGATACAGCACTGCAAACTGAAGGATATTGAAGAGTGGACCGATGATGACTGGATCCGCATATTGAGGAGCGATCAGACCGCGCGAAGGTTGCTTTCTCTGCTACGTTTGAAGATAAATGATCTGCCTGAGACACTGCGAACCAACTCTATGGTAAATGTTTTCATTCGTGTGTGGCCACATCTTTTGGCATTACCAAACTCGCATGGAACCTTTCCGTACGAGATAACGGTTGTTACCGCTGCATACAAAGAAAATGTTTCGCAATTACTTTCCAAGCTGCAACATGCTCTTGATGCCGCGAACCTACCCGAAAAGATTCAGTGGATTTTGGTCGACGCGGGGCATAACCCCGATCTGGAGGAGGCGATGTCAAAGCTGCCGCATGTACAGTTGATGAAGGGCACTAGTGGTGGAAGGGGTCCCTCTCTGAATCAAGGAGCCAGCGTAGCAACGGGGCGAATCCTACTATTTTTACACGCTGATACACGCGTCGCACAGGGCTGGGACGTTGCAGTACAGAACGCCTTTGACAATTCGACCGATTTGCGAGGAGCTACCACTACCACTGCGACCGCTTTCTCATTCGCTATCGATACGACAGAGAAAGGTTTACAGGGCGGGTGTCCCCCACCTGGAATCAAGGCGATCGAGACAACGGCTAACTGGAGGACGCAACTATTCAGTCTCCCATATGGCGATCAATGTATCAGCATACCGCGAGTATACTTTGATTATCTTGGTGGTTATCCCCACCAAAGTTTGATGGAAGATTACGAGCTAATCAGCTTGCTTCGACGCCGTCGAGTATCGTGTCGAGAACGGTTGACGATTCTGCCTCTTTCAGCTCACTGCGGGCCTCGGCGATGGCAGGCTTTTGGTGTATTGTATGTTACGTATACAAACTCGAAATGCGTTCGCCTGTATGCGAAGAATGTCCTAACTCCTGATGAACTTTATGAAATCTACTATGGTAGCACCGTGAATACTGTCAGAAGTCCTTGGGAGACGGAACTTGAGCTTCTCCTTTCTCGGGACGAAAAAAAAGTGCGTTGATCATCACCTGAACGCGCACTGAATTTCAAGACCATTGAATTGATGGTTGAACCAGAACGTCTAAGCTAGTTGATCAATACAAATCGAATAATCCAACGTAGATCGTCTCGAGACTCAACAGCTTCACCAATACCTAAGTCGATTTACCCCGCCTTGAATTGCATCGGGAACCTTGGTGTCAAGTGCAGATTGAGTGCGGGTGTCCAGAAGCCTTGTATACTGGGAGTCTGAGAATAGACTGGCTTCGTGAATTTCGTTATCTTTCGTCCGCTTCGGTTGTACAACTGGTCGAAAATCCCACTCACGTTGGGGTTCCGGACGTGACTACTTCGAAGACAAATTTGATGGGCATGTGGCTTACGGTCGTTGATGACTCCCGATAGATAGTCGGCCTTTACAAAAGGATGCTTTCCATTTCGGACCTTCACCTTGATTTGAACAGACGGTCGTTCCCGGGCCCACTGCAATAGGTTTCCGGAACTCAGGAAGTCTCGTACGGCCTGTGATGATCCTCCATGTTCACAGTAAAAGAGTGTTAGCTTTTGGCATTGGATAACACCACGCGTCGCCATCTGAGGGTTTCTGTAGATGGACAAGGTGTGATACCGTATAACAAGAATGTGGGTTGAACACTGCGACAATCTCCCAACCGCACATCTTGGAGGCAGAGTAGACGACATATGTGAACGGCTGACGATTGGTCCAGGGACTGGTACGTGGATATGTAGATATGATAGGTAGTGCAAGATATACCTTTCAACACCCCGGATATGTATACCTAAGTGCGATTGTGATGTATGACATTTTCAAGCAACACAGTCTCCTCCATGATGGTTGAAATCGAATCCTTTTTCTGGTGACTTCTTCTTTCCTACATGCACTACGCTCTATGGGCGGAAAATTTCAGGACGGACATATCTGCATTCTTGCTATGTGTGGTTTGTGGCATGGTCATCCTCGAATAAGCAGGTATCCATTCTTTGCCGAGCAAATTGATATCTTGGGTGCTATCAGCTCGGTCGCATTCGCTTGGAACCTTGAAGTGCAGTAAAGTGGACGGTGCAAGTACGATCTCGCAATCTACGCGAACTACTGTGCAAGACCCTTTATTTCGTCGACTTCCATCATCGCTTATTGTTACTATCAGCTGGGAAAACTGCCATACCGGTATCCGAATTTGCGTCAATCCTTGTAGCGGGTCTCATCAAGCGTCCTATGGCGCAAAGTTGTTCCCACACCGACTCTGGATCCCCTGAACAATCTAGATTGACCACAGGCACGTGCTGTTCGCGTAGCCATTCCAGAGTCGAGTTATGATATTTGTGGTATGTTCGTAGACGCCTGAGTGCCGTATGAATATTATCATCCGCCCGGCCCCCAGCGTTGCCTCGTTTCAAGATGCGCTCCATGAGAATCGTATCGTCACACTCTAAGTGCAGCGCAAGCTGCGGTGTCCCACAGAGTTCCACCAAGTCATGAGCGTTCTGCAATGATCTAGGGAAACCATCCAAGAGGACCCGCTTGCCCGGGTGACTGCGCATAACTCTGCGCATTAGGGTGACTATGACGGCTGAAGAGACGAGTTCTCCCCTCTCCATAATTTCTCGTACCTGTCGACCCAAAACGGTATCTCGGCGGACTTCATCTCTCAAGAGATCACCAGAACTCAAATGGACCACTCCACATTCTTGTTCCAGCCTTTTTGACAACACACCCTTTCCACTGCCTGGACCGCCGACCACCAAGACGATTCCTGCCGGTGCATTGCCAAGAATCATGTCGGATCCGTGTAGAAATTCCTGACCAAAAGCCCAAGCTGTTATGAGATTGACTCACGCACATTTGACATTTGACAGATCACACATCGCACTCCCTGCCAACTTAAACACTCGCCGGCGATACGCAATTGCAAACGCGAAACGAAGATAACCTTACATTCAAATCAATGGACCCCGAACCATCTAAATCAGAGGCTTCAAAGATTTGCCCAAGTGTGTCCGCGTCAACAGTCTCACCCACAGCTCGCAACAACTTCTCCAAACCGTTTCTATCCAGTGACTTTCCACTAACACTGCATTCAATGGCAAATTTGTAGAAAAGATCCATCAAGGCATTTCGATCGCATTCAACAAAGGCGCGAGCACCAGGAGGCAGATCTTGACCGATTGAACCTGAAGCGTTGATGGATGGAGAATCCTGCACGCGATTGGAGTACAATGGTTCCCTCCAAGAAGAGCTTGTGCCGCGACTGTCTGGGTTTCCTGGGCGTTCTAGTACAGTAGTTGCACTTGTTGTGGAGGCGAGATCACCACTGCCGCTTTTCTGAAAGCACGGCAACGTGGAGCTACCAAAGTGGCGATGATGATGGCGATGGTACTGGCGCTGCCGATGTAGACGCACATGCAAACGATAGTGCGGTTCCATGGTACCGGAACCGGTAACTGTAGCGGCCATTCGACCGCAGAGAGATACATGGGGACGCGAGACGGGAAAACTCTGAAAACATGTCAGCAAAGACCGCACTCCGGGATTACTCAATGACGTCTTCGGGAACATGGTTTTCGGGGCATCAGTTGATTCACAGTCGGCAAAAGTGGAAAGCTTCGTGGAGGTCACAGTCACGTCCGATGTGGTCGATGGTCGCTGTTCGATGGTCAATGGTCGAAGACATTACTGTGAGACCTGTGACTGCGGAAGCGAAGAAAAAGACATATGATGGGAGGTATGGTAGGTACTATACCGCATACCGGTACCTTCACGATTCAGGTGTTGCGTTGCCGTTGCAGTACTGTACTGTACCCGTTTCCACACTATCCAATCAGATTCACCATGGAAGCAGACAGTTTCGCCCGCAACGGCACATTACCGTTCGGTCGTTACGGTACAATACGTGAGCTGTGCCGACGAGAATGGCGCCGGTTTTGTTCTTGTTTGCGGCGACTGACAGTGAAATCGTCGAACGAGTACTAACTGTAAATAGCATTTCAACGATTCACAGTCGCTGCAGTTCCCTCTTCTTGACTTACATTCAGGTACCGGTAGACTGTTTCCATCGCCTTTCCTCTTCCTCGTGCTCGTCCTCGTCGGAACAACGAAGTAGCAGTTCTTGCCGAAGCGCTAGCGACAATTTCTTTCGTTCTCAGGGATGAGCTTCCAAGACGTGGGACGCACCAACTCCAGACGGCAACCAGCGAATTCGGGTCTTGGACAAGTCCGAGACACAAACAGTTCCGCTCCAGCTGCTTCCAGCGCTGCTGCGACTGCTAGTGGACCAGGTCGAGGATGGGGCCTTACTTCCGTCGCAGGGGGGACTGCTTCCATAAGTCAAATCTCGGAGGCGCTCCTTCAATATCAGGTGCGTATTCACAGTCACACACAAGTCTGTTAGCAACGCTTGCTGCCCAGAGCGAACAGGGGGAAGCCAAGGAACGAACAAGCGACCTTCGGTCTCGACGTTGACTCATCTTTTCGACTAACGTTCCTCGCTCCTCGTGCCTTGTTGGTGCTTCTGTCTCTCAGCGAAACGTAGGGATTCTGGAAAAAATTGCTGAACAGCTTTTGGCGACTACAAGTATACAAAAGAAGATGCAACGTGATGAATTCGAACAACAGTAAGTCAGGAAATGCGCTTTTCGGAACTTTTTCTCCTTGTCAACAGTGGCGTCTCATCATTTTCTACGTCTTCTGTGGATATCTCGTCGTGGTCGTGGTCGTCGTCTTGGTCTTGGTCGTTGTAACGAAAGATACAATGTGCAACTTGACGTCTTACGTCAACTCGAGCAAAAGGTCAAGAACTTGATCATGGCGCAGCGACAGTCAAGTGGAAGCGGGACTGAAGGTGCGAGTAGTCTACCCCAAGCGCTCACCAAGTTAGAGCGAGATTTTGAACGGGTGCAAGGGCTCGCCCACGCAGCCAAGGCGAAAGTTACCCGCCAGCAAAAGCAATTGCAGCAACGTGGGTCCACAATACCTGCCATGGAAGAAAACTCAGCGGTGAATGCCTTGCAACTCGAGCAGGAAAGATTCCAAATGCAAATGCAACAGGATGTGAGTCAATCTAGATTGTCCACGTTCGAACTCAGTCGTTCCTAGTTCGCCTCACCGTTGCTTCCATTCCTACTCTTATTCGTCGTCAACCTTCAACCGCTTATGGTGCTTTCATGAAGAAACTGCAAGAAGAAATAATGCGTGAACGTGAGGAAGAAATTCGCAATATCAATCAAGGTATGCACACAGTGAACGAAATTTACAAGGACCTGGCGCATATTGTCGGTTCCCAGCAAGAACAGGTGGATCAAATTGAAAATCAAATGGAAGACGCCCGCAACCATGCGGAATCTGGTCTTCAGCAAGTTCAGAAGGCGAACGATCGCTATAACCAGTCGAATTGTGCGATATCATAATGTCTTTTTCCGCATTGGATCTAGTTCTTGATTCATTTGTACAATCAGGCGATTGTGCAGGTGAAGTAACGTTAGAAAACTTTCCTCTGTTCTACAGATTATATTGCAATCGAACTAATCAGTCGAATGTTATTTTCTTTCCTTGAAAAGACACGATCATGGACTTCTGTTGTTGCTTGGCAGCCCACGACGGGTGATTTTTGAATAAATCAACCGCGCTATCCGTAGATAGCGAAGTTAATGTACTTCTCGATTCGGAGTCTTTCCTTGATTTTTTCTTCTTATCACTACCATCAGTGATGCGTTTTCGTTTTCTTTCAGGTGTTTTTTCTTCTCTCCAATTCAGGGACTGGAAATACTCTTGTTTCTTTCCTTCTTTCTTTGCTTGAATTGCTAGGGCTTTCGCCTTACGAGCGCGTTGTCCCGCACGATTCTTCTTTGTGCGTGCCAAATCATCACCACTGTATTCGAATGTAGACGCCGGTCCGTAGGCACTCATCACCGTAGATTCCTTGGTGCTTTCCTGCTCAGATTCATTTAGACTGGAGCAAAAAAACGACGTTGGTAGCTGCTGTCTCGGTGAAACCGGTGGCAAGAGGGAAGTTGTAGTTGCATGCTTTAACCGAGTTTTCAGTTTCTTCCGAAGAATAGGCGTATCAATACCATCAAAGAAGGGGTCGTTTTTTTCATCTAAACGCAAACAGAAGCGGCGAAATTCGGCCACTTTTTCATTCCACTCTTCCAGAGATGTCTGGAATCTTTTGTGATCAAGAATTTTGGAAACCAGTCTGTGAGTTAGCGACGACTGATCCATGCGTGGTGCTACTGCGATTTCAACATTGGGATCCGGATTGGCATGAATCAAACCCAATTGTCGCATAGCCTGTTGAACCACCAAATCCAGTGGCAAGTTTTTCAGCGGCTGTAACGAGTCGCTGTAGTCACGTCGAGATCGACCATTGTCAGCTTCTTCTTCTCCGCCGCCCATACTTTTCATTTTCCTTATTTTACGCTGGAGCAAGAAGCTTCGGACTTGTTTGACTTGTTTGGTTAGTTGCTTTTGAGATTGATGCATCAACTTAGCGTATCGCTCCATCTTCAGGGACAATATTCTCGAATCTTCGGATTGAGTCTCATGGAGGCGAGATTCTTTTCTCCCTATCATCTCTTTTGAAGTTGTTTCAGCTGTAGACATTTTCTCTCTTGCCGAAGGGATTAACGTTATGTCCTCCATCCTTGTCGTATCGCAGATGGCCCTTTGTCAACGATCCTTCGTTCTGGTCCAGGGATAGATGCAGTGTCTTTTTTCGATGCTTCACTTCGAAATATCTGGGCGAGAAACTGACCTGAACCTACTTCAAAATGGATGCAAATGCCACAAAATACGTGCTTGCGCCCAGGATGATCTCGTTTCTTGTTTGGTTGGGCTCTAGCGAGCATGGTCCGACCGGCGTACGTCAGGGAACCGTTATTCCAGAATCCTGTGTCGCCGTGATACGCCGGAGGTTGTTTCGAGCCTCGCTTTTATAGGCTACATACATACAGTCAATACCCACTCAAGCTAAGGGACCATTTGTGACTCCAAATAATGCTTCTATCGTCTCCTACCGAAGTCAGCCCTCCACTACGCCTTGGGATCTCCGAGCTGTAGAATCACTCAGTCCTGTGTACAAGATACTACACCACATCCCCTCGATTTCAATCCATGATGTCAATACGTGGCTGTCCGCGGAACCGCCGTACAAGAGAGGGACGACTGGAGCGATACTGGAGCGATATGAGAACACCGCCGAATCTGATTTCACATACCCGTACGTGGATTGATAACCGATGGATTGCGCATACTAATGATCCAAATACTGCGCAAAGCATCTTGGCGCTGTGCTGTGACAATGATACTAGTGGTAATTGAGCATGCGATTAA
>Ga0194115_10005284_pt1 | contig 13494 bp, 9 predicted proteins | sample TA2MahsurfametaG_3_FD_148656 | JGI IMG/M metagenome (GOLD analysis project Ga0194115, IMG submission 148656) | Freshwater microbial communities from Lake Tanganyika, Tanzania - TA2015002 Mahale S4 surface | ecosystem: Environmental > Aquatic > Freshwater > Lake | place: Tanzania: Lake Tanganyika...
CCATCCAACAGGAGAAATCCAATCGCTCCGAATATAGACATCAGATTCAGAATCGATGTCCGATCGATACCGATATGGACCAATATACCACTTAACCAATATTGAAGTGTAAAGAAGGAAATCCCAAGGAATATCTTCGGTGGATTAGGATCTAAAGCAGGATTCTTCGAGTCTTCCAACCCTGCATCGAACAGAATGTACAACCATCCAATCAACAATCCTGCTACACCGAATAATTCTGGGACCCACCATGCTGTAGTGAGAGCAGGATATTTAAGACTTCCCCATAATGTCAATGATAATGGGTCATCGTATTGTAACACATGGAATGCACTATGATAACTGTCGAGGAATGGTCCCAGTAACGCACCGCATATCATCATAAGGACCGAAAAGGTCAAAGATCGTTGTGGATCTGAAATTATTCGGGTATACCATTTGGATGACTTGGTTTTATCATTAACATCAACCGTCTTCCGTGGATTCCTGTCGTAGAACAACACAGTCAAGGGCCGACCTTCGAAAACTCTCGACGATGGTGTCGCTGGTTCTTGAAAATGATGGTTCCTCTCGATATTCATCCGTCGTAGAACTGGTGGATTTGAGAAGCTAACCACTCCATGAAGAATGAAGAGAGAGATTAGACAACCAAGTAGGAAACTCGGATGATGGTTATGATTATGATGCATGACAGTCCAACAACGAAGAATGTCTGGGAAGCAATAGATGAAGGAGCGAGAGCTTTGTTTTGCCAAGCGCCGACTTCAAGTCTGGTCGCGTTGAAAACGTCATCGACGCAATGTGGCCATTCGTCGACAATGGACGAATGTTCCTTTAAACAGAATCCTATGAAAATTTTCCTCCAGGAACAACCTAAGAAATTGATACTTATCCTTTTTGAGATTCTGTCAGACTTCTAGATGGCAATAGAAATCGAAAATACGGTCGAAAACACATATATTATTTGCTGTCATACTTTTGGTTGTGGTCCTTCGAATCCAAGAGGACTCAGATTGGTCAAACCATGAAATCATCTTCATGTCAGATTTACCCTTTCGATCCGAGAGACAGAGCAATCGGTGTACCCTTTATAGCATCCGGAGTAGGTGGCGTTGACTGGGAGTTTCCACAATGTTTCACCCGTCGTTAGACTGGTACTGATGATCGTATGCTTCTTCATCGTCAGGACCTTGCCGTCAAACACAAATGAACGTTCTGGAAGCATTCAAAAGAGTGGCCACAGGATTCATCATACGGGATCTCAAGGCCGTGATCAATATCAAAATCCTTCGTGATCTGGCCGTTTTCAACATTGAATATGCTAAATCCTTCAAAGTTCTCCGAAATTGGACTGGAAAGAAGCTGGCCACTTTCATCAAATTCCTGGAATTTGTACCTACTCAAGGGGATGATCACCTTCCCCTTTGCCTCGCCAAGAGAAAGGAAACGGAAGGCCCGTTCGTCCATTGAAGCACTGCTACTCGACCAGCTGTTCTCGTCATTCTCAATCACCAATCGATTCATAAGCGTGGGATTCGAGGCGTCAGATGCATCGAACAGGGAGATCTGGTAGCCCAGAATGATCCCCGTCTCGTTAGCATCGTGACCGATAGAAAGAAGCATCTTGTCATTACTGTCGATGGGGTGTAGATACTCCGAGAAACCAGACACTTTCAGCTCCCCAGAAACAATAGGCTCTTCTCCAGACAAATCGACGACGTAGTATGGAGCCGTCTGCCCGAAGATAACAGCGTACGCAAAGTCATCAAAGAATCGGACGGCCGTGAATACCTGTAGTTCCAGACGGGAGGACAAGAAGACTCGTTTAGATCACGGCATCATCGAACGGCATACATCAGTCCCATCTGCCACACCCAAATAGACCGACGTACCTCAGTGGGCTCCCCCAACTCGACACTTCCCACCGATACAAGGGATGCAGTCGATTCTGAGGGGACTTTGAGTACGATGATCTGGTTCAAAGTCAAAGGCTCTGGCTCTGCAGCAGCCGCGCTCATCACGACTTGATCCGGAGCATCCAAGGAGATCACCGCGCCACCATCACCATCTTTATCGATCAAGGGCGTCCAAAAGTTCTGAGTCGTTGCAACACGCAAGTAATTTCCGTTGGTTTTCTCAACATAGTCTAGTGAAAAGGGACTCAGCAAAGTACCTTTCACTGTACCAACAAGCGCATGTGTCGACGACGCTCCACTCAGATTGAAACATACCAAGAAGGTCGTGTCTGATGACCGATTCTCATCAGGAATCCAACTCCAACCTACATCGGCCACGACGATCATCGATCCCACAGCGTAGACTTGACCCCAAGACCCTGGATGGAATGTAGCAGCCATGTGGGGTTGAATCGTTCCGACACCCGTTGTACTGCCAGAGACAGCACTCATGTCGAATGATACGACCTGAGAGATCGACGTGGTGATGCCCGACTGATATAGATCTTTATCAGCGTTATCAGCCGCGATAGAATCGGTAAAGAAACTCAACCGAGCAAGGTCCACGGGACCGCTCACTTGTACCTCGTTGATGAGATCCTCAACGAATCGGTCGAGGAGACCCTCATCTACAAGCTTCGTAACCATTTGATGATACAGCGCGTCGTCCATGCCTTGAAAGGCCAGCTGGTTGCGATCAATGGGCTCGAGCAACTTGTTCCATGTATTGATAGACGATCGCGTGACAACATGGACGAAATCTCCATCGGAATATGCGTTCATGAAGTTTCCGTTGACATCCTGTTGTGAGATAAGCTGAAGATCTCCGGTCACGCCAATCTCATAGACTTGAATTCGAGTACTCAAGTATTCGTAGATTGTAGCAATACGTCCAAGTTTCTCAGCATGCTCTAAGCCGTATCCAGATACGATAGCCGTTAAACGATTCCCATGAATGAGAAGCGCTTCAATACGAGGCGTTGGTTTCCACGTTTCTTGCTGTACAGCAGCATCTCCTTCTACTGCCATGAGAGTGGGTTCAAAACAGCCAGGACAGCCGTTGGTTGTGGCAATACTGAGAGGCGTCATTTTTACTTTGAAGACCACTCCTCGACTATCGGTTTTGAGGACGACCAGGTGATCCGAGAAAGCTGCAAACAAGAAGTTCCCATTCGATTTGACAAAGTCAGCCCGATCGATGGTAAATTCTTGATTGTTGGTCTCGTACGCGTCCGCACTAGATATCAAGCTTTCTTTACCGCCGGAATCCTCATTGTCCGTCGCAATGCCAACTTCAGGAACGGCATCCCCAAAATGCGCTCCGTCTTGCTCTACGTCATCGATGCTATAGTTTTGCCCAATGGCCTCGTTTAGAATCATCTTTGCCATTTCCTTGAAATCAGCCTTGAAATCCTTATGGCTCTCGTATCCCAAGGTGATTTTTTCCGAAAAAAGTGGAAGCGTGACATTGAATGGTCCGTTGACTATAGTTAGATATTCTTGCTTGGACTCTATTGAGTCCCGTTGATCCTTCTCAGCAGGGAATATACCCACTAGCACCAAAACCCCTACAAAAATGACAATCACAGCTATCAATGAAACCACGCCAGTGAGCACGAAAATCCTGTTTGATTCGGCTGGTACCGCCGTTGGGGTCTTCTCAGCTGAGGCCATGCTGATTCCATAGCCGGTTTTCTTTAGCGCCTGCTCGGAGACTTCATTGTCTCCTGCAGGAATTTCAGCTCCCATGATTGATTATTCTGAAGCAACTACTTGAAGTGCCGGAAAAGTTGTATGCGGCAAGAAAGTTGATGGACGATGAGTGGGCGCTCCGTTTTTCGCTTGCTTCCACGATCTCTTCAAGTTCACTAGTAGAGGGTCTCTGAAGGCATAAGTGTTGCCCGCGACCAGTCGAAACACGGCCTGATCAGTGGCATAGTTTTGTGTTCGTTTCCAAACGAAGGTGTTCGGTGGACAATCATGCCCCCTCGAGTCACGTCGAGGCGCGACGAGCATAGTTGCCAAACTGCTTTGCAGTTTTTCCAACAAAAACCAGCCACCATGACGGTTACGATACACACACACACACCCATTAACATACACGCATACTGGGGATATGTGGTTGCAAGCACCAGGTACATAAGTGTAACTTGCACTCAAAGCTTGTGTGTACGATTCACGGTACGAAGAGGTCACGCGACGAACCACGAAAGGGGTGACTCGGAAAACTATCTGGTAACAATAAACAAGACTCAGTCGATTCGACCTTTACAGTTAGTTCAGCGAGACTTGCTTTAGTTTTCCGTAGTACCCTAGCTAATATTTTTTCTACACTGAACAGTACCAAGCGGGGCTCCTGGTGATGGTGGCAACAAGACCAAGAGGACGACAAAAGCGACACTGACGATGACGAACGACAAGGACGGCACCACAAGAATCCATCATAGCGATGGCAAATGGACGACGACGACACGAATGGAAACGATTACAACAATACAAACAATGAAAGGAAGACAACAATCAACCTTTAGAACAATGATGTCATCAAAGATGACGATGGCAAAGGATAGCAGAACCACAACGAGGCCCAACAAAGTGAGAAGCAAGCCAATGATCAAACGAAGAAGACAAAAATCAACATGATCAACACGACAATGACAATGACAATTATGCAATGACTATCGAGTATCAAGGACAGCGAGGACCAATTATGATATCATAGGGATGACCAATGATGATGATGATGGCGAATTTTAGTGCCGTGCCTACTGCCTGTAGATACGATTACTATGACTCACACGTACTATACGTAGGGCAGATGTGGCCCACGACCAATTCGCCTATCGCGGTAACGACAGTATCTCGTCACAGAACAAACTTTTTACGAGTTTGATCCAGGCGGATATGGACCATGATTGACTGTGAGTACCTAAAATGGCGGATAATTCCTCTGTTTGCTCGTTTTCATCGCAATTACCGTACCAGTATCCTTGTGATAACCACACACGCGAAGTTAGTGAGCTTGCTTCTATTCGTTTACATTTATTATTATCATCAATATCAATAACGACTTGTTATACCACCAGCCATAACATCAACTACAGATAGCTGCTTCAAGAGTTAGGAGATATATATTTATTTATTATCGAATTCTGGCTCGTCCCCTCACTGAGGACTACAGATCTTGTTCCAGCCAACCATTCTACAACAAAGGGGCCTGTCCCATTCATCCAGGATCCAGACTGCATGTTGACTATGTATCGATCAATACCAAACAATATAGGACATGTACGCAAGAAAGAGTCAAAGGCAAGGAAAGCCATATATGAAGTAGTCGTAGATGACAACATCAACCTTCCTTTTGTTCTTTGCGGCGGAGAAACATACCCCCCGTCAATCGGAATCCTGCAACCACAATAAAGCCAGCTGCACAAACAATCCAACTAATGACCCACTTTGGATCATCCACTGACAGCGTCGAAACCATTGCAACTGTTGACAAAAAAAGAAGCACCTGCATGGGACCTCCAAACTTGAAAAAGTCAAGGTTGGAATACTGTCCGGGTCCATAGACCATAAGATTGGTCTGATAACCGAAAGAAGTAATGTAGCAACTGGAGCACAACATCAGAACATAACACATTTTGAGCCGGTCTACCCCAGTCAATGCGACAGTATCCATTGCAATCCCAAACATGAGTGCAGCAGCGGCATTGTTGGTCAGGATGGCAGTCAAAATATTGCCTGCGATGTATACAGAACCATAAATTCCCGCATCTAGTATGGATGGATACGCAAAAATTTCAATAGAGATTCGATCAGGGCAAAATCGTGACCACAGAGCACAAATCCATGGCAAATCAAACAACATACCTCCAATATTCAACTTTGTCCCAAGATCGACCAAGAATCTCGCAATGTCAGCTGAGACACCTGAATTCTCCATGGCCTTACTAATCCCGAATGCAGAAGCAATGGCAACGAAAAGATCCCATTGAATGCAGTCCCGGGCTTCCTGTTGTGTGACAACGCCAAGAGAAACCATCGCGATTCCAACAAAAGATGCTGTAATCAATAAGGATCGAATTCCACTTCCGGCTACAGCCAATGAGGCTACGATCATCAAGGCACACAGGAGGAAAAGACGAGGGCGTGGTGGAGATGAGTTCTCCACTTCACTCACTAGCGCAAACGTTCTGTAGTTGTTCCCTTGATTCTCAACAAAGGTTGAGCCAGCCTCGACAAGCAAGACATCGCCTGTCTGAAGCTTCACATTCGCAGGAAGCTCATGGACACGTTCACTTCCTCGTTGGATCGCAACGACGACACCCCCATAGACGCTTCGAAAGTGACAGCCCTTGATAGTTTGTCCTACCAAGGGAGAACCCTTCGCAATGACTGCTTGGACTAACCTTCGTTCAGTTAATTCCACCTTTGACTCCGCCTTGAGTTGCTCATCACGATAAAATTCAACACCCTGAAGCTTCTGGAGATCAGCGATGTCCTCTGCGCTGCCTGAGTACCAAATGATATCACCAGCCTGAAGAGGATCGCTGGAAGTAATGACATCTGTGGTGTTGGACGATGTGGGACGCTCGACGTTTATCAACACCACTCCTGGTAGCTTAGAGTAGCCGACATCCACAAGGGACTTGTTGAGAATAGGAGACTTTGCGGTGACAACAAATGCTGTCAAGAATTCTCCCGTTGGTACACCCACATGCTCCTGTCGCTCACTGCCAAACACAACCCGTAGATCCCTCCACTCCCTTCTAGTCCCGACATCATTCTCAACGTCAACAGAAGTAGCGGCGAGATTGGGATCGCTGTTGCTTCGTCGAGATACGGACCTCTGGAACTTATCGTACAGGCCTTCACTCTTTTCATTGCGCTCCAGCTTGTCATAAAAGTCGGTTGGTGGTAGGGTGAGTAGCGGGGATCCGTCCATGGTCTCTAGTACCAATAGATCGCTGACTCCAAGCTCAATGTCCAACGAGCAATTTTTCCCATTCTTCTGATAGGCGATGATGGAAGCCATGTATGTCTTTCGGAATTCCACATCGACTGGTTTCTTACCCACAAGACTCGACGAGGGTGGGACAATAGCACGAACAACCTTTGTGCCGGCGGCTTTCCTCTTTGATGCGGTTGCCTGATCTGAGGAAAGCAACACCCCACTGACTGTTCCCCAAATTTCTTCCAGTTCTTGCGATGTCGACGATTGGTCGATAGGTTCACAACCCCAAACTGAGATAGAGCGGTCGCCAATCACCTTGGCCTCCGAGTGTCGAAGGTTAAGACCCACTCTACTGAGAGCTTCAGTGATGTCCATGAGCAATCCAGGACGATCATGGCAGTCCACACCGACCAGGACAGCTTGCTCCGTTTCATCCAACGAGACGACAACACTTGCACGCGTCGTTTCTTCGGTGTCGACAGGTTCACGGCCAGCAATCTGATCCGACAAGTGGCGGATAAATCTCATGCGTTCTTTCTCCTTAGACCTCGCCACTGTCGATGGAGAAGTAGCAAACGCGGCTGGCGACATAGGTCCATCAGAAGTCTTTGCAGTAATATCATCTAAGTCTGTATCTTCTTCAGGAATTGTATTCACGTTCTCGGTTGTGATTATCTCAAGTCCATTCTTTTCACAAAACTCGCCAAACAGTTCTATCAACCCTGTAAAGTAAAGTTCATCGCCTGCTGAAATGACAAAGTCTTTCGAGACAGCAGTATGTACATTTCCAGTGGCTGCACGTCGCACATTCGTCAAGAAGATGCCTCCTGAATTCCCTAATCCAGATCTCTTGTATGTACGTCCGGCAGCAGGGGACCATGCCTTGACTCTAGCTCCAAAGAGAAGCGCGTCGGCACCGCTGTTGCCACCGCTACCGGCACTCCCTTTTCCTTTCCCAGAGGGCAACAAAAATGGAGAGAATGCAAGCATGTATGCCAAACCAATCAGGGCATTTGGAACACCAAAAACAGCCAAGTCAAACAGTCCGATGTTTCCCGCCTCATCGTCAGGAAAGGCCTTTTTTAACAGTCCTGCAACAACAAGATTGGTGGAAGTACCAACCAACGTGCATGTGCCTCCGAGAATGGTAGCATACGACAGAGGTATTAAGAGTTGTTGCTTGGAGACGCCAATTCTCTTGGACCATCTCAAGACCATAGGAATCATTACAGCGACAATAGGTGTATTATTAAGAAAGGCACTCAAAATCGCCACAGGGAATGTGAGTCTAACTTGTGCACCGGCTGCGGTCGACGGAGTGCCTAACAATTTACCCATGTAGTGATCTAAGGCACCTGTCCGACTTACGCCTTCCGCCAAGACAAATAGCGCCATGACCGTCAAGACACCTTCATTCGCAAATCCCGCGAGTCCTTCATCGATATTAATGATTTCGAATGCCATGAATATGAGCAATGCAGTGACCAAGGCCCAATCAGGTCCAATCTTATCCACTACTAAAACTCCCAACGTTACAAAGAGGACGATGGATACAACAGCCTTTTCCCAAGGTTCACCGTCAACAGCCTTTTCCTCCAAGCGTCGATTCAATTGTAATGACATTCCATTTTCGGTGATGAGGTCATTCCAACAAGGACAGTGATCCAACACGTCCAACAACCAAGAGTCGGATGGAGGACCTTCAGTCTCAATGAATGCCGAAATCAAGTTTGCAGACATGTCAGTGATGTTGAAAGCAACAACAATGTGGACAAACTCCTACTATACGAACAACAATGCTAGTATTCGAAACAGTGTGGGAACGCGTTTGACAGGTGTGTGATAGTTTTCCCTGTCCAAGACAACGAGCAATTCGATGGCGTTTTTGGTAGATGGCTTGTATGGTTGGGGGGAGACGGCAGACGAAAGACGCGCGAACCATCAACTTCCACCTTGTTTCACCGTGTTTGATTGGTTGGTCCATTTGATTTTTGCCGACTGTGAGAACCCTTTGAAATCTATGTACTATGCAATCGTATCATCATACATAGATGTGATATCATACATATCGATATAGGCTGAACTTTTGGTAGGTAGGATAGTACAATACTCCATTCACCCTACCGTATGTATGTCTGCCGAGACGGGAACTTGTTGACACCTTTTCTTGTTTCGTGTTTGAACATTGTCGATGTCGTCTAGAATAGGTATCTATCGAATTGACTGTGAGTGCATCGATCTCCGGATCTACCCTCACACAGATCGACACCATTTTTCGTCCCCCGTAGCGATAAACGACTACGTCCCTGTGGGGACGAAGCGTCGATCTTTGGTCACCATGGTGCAACAGAAGTGACTAGTAAAAAAAAACCCTTGCTAGTACTACCAGAATTAGTCTGCAATTCAATTGTACCAGGGCCAACAATCGCTATACAGCAGCTATTTCTCAAGAACGTTTTAGAAAGTTACCTATGCAGTCAACGTGGTCCACCGAGGGATGGGTCACTCAACAAGTGCCTCCAACTATCAGCCTGTAAACAAAGAGAATTCATTTTCCCCTGAAGAACGACGACGGAAGAAGTGCATCATTCGACGAATGATTCATTGACAAGAACAGTCCACTATATTTGACCCGTCGTTAGACCTCTACGCATCCAGTGTATGTTTCATTGACCGGGACAGTCCACAAGGTCTGACCCGTCGTGAGACTTGTACTGATCACAGTATGCATCTTCATCGTCACGACGTTGCCGTCAAACACAAACGAACGTTCCGGAAGCCATTCAAAATAGTGATTACAAGCTTCATCATACGGGACCTCAAGGCTGTGGTCAATGTCAAAGTCCTTCGTGATCTGACCATTTTCAATATTGAAGACACTAAATCCTTCAAACGTCTCGGAAATCGGAGTTGCAAGAAGCTGTCCGCTCTCATCAAATTCTTGATACTTATAGAGACTGACAGGGATGATCGCCTTTCCCTTTCCCTCACCAAGAGGAAGGAAACGGAAGGCCCGCTCTTCCCACGAAGCACTGCTGCTCGTCCAGGTGTTTTCATCGTTCTCAATCACCAGTCGATTCACAAGCGTCGGATTGGAGGCGTCAGATGCATCGAACAGGGAGAGCTGGTAGCCTAGGATACTTCCAGTCTCATCGGCATCGTAACCGATAGCAAGAAGGAGCGTGTCATCACCGTTGATGGGGTGCAGATAGTCTGAGAAACCCGACACCTTCAGCTCCCCAGAAACGGTGGGCTCCTCTCCGGACAGATCAACGACGTAAAACGGATCCGTCTGCTCGAACGTGACGGCGTACGCAAAGTCATCAAAGAATCGGACGGCCGTGAATCGCTGTGATTACACAAAGAGAACAGCATCGTTGAGATCATATCAAGATAGACTGTGCACATGACACCGATCCAGGAGGACCGACATACCTCATTCGGCTCCCCCAACTCGACACTTCCCACCGACACAAGCGATGCAGTCGAGTCTGAGGGGACTTTGAGTACGATGATCTGGTTCAAAGTCGAAGAAGCCTCCACTGGCGTTACAGCGGCTTCACTAGACACAGGCTGATCGCCGCCCTCAGCAGTTCCAACCCAGGGCATCCAAAAGTTCTGAGTTGTTGCAACACGCACGTAGTTTCCGCTGGATCTCTCAACATAGTCGAGCGAAAAGGGGCTCAACAACGTTCCATCCACTGTACCAACACGAGAATGTGTCGAAGATGCGCCACTGAGACTAAAGCATACCAAAAAGGTCTTGTCTACCGATCGATTCTCATCAGGAATCCAACTCCAACTGTACTCCGCTATGATGACCATCGATCCCATGGCGTAGACTTGACCACCAGATCCAGGATGGAATGTAGCAGCCATATGCGGCTGAATCGTTCCAACACTCGTCGTACTGCCAGAGACAGCACTCAGGTCGAAGGAAACCACCTGCGAGATCGACGTGGCGAGGCTCGAATAGTATAGGTCTTGATCGGCGTTATCAGCCGCGATAGAATCGGTAAAGAAACTCAACCGAGCAAGGTCCACGGGACCACTCACTTGTAGCTCACTGATGAGATCCTCAACGAAGCGATCAAGGAGACCCTCATCCACAAGCTTGATGACCGCTTCGCGGTACTGAGTGTCGTCCATGCCTTCAAAGGCCGGCTGCCCTCGATCCATAGGCTCGAGTAAGGTCCACGTATTGATAGACGATCGTGTGATGATGTGGACGAATTCCCCCTTGGAGTAGGCGTTCATGAAGTTACCATTGACATCCTGTTCGGAGATAAGGTGAAGATCTCCAGTCGAGCCAATCTCGTAGACTTGGATGCGAGTACCCAAGTATTCGTAGATGGAAGGCGTACGTCCGAGTTTCTCAGAATGTTCTGCACCATATCCAGAAATGACAGCAGTCAAATGATTTCCATGAATGAGAAGCGCCTGAATTCGAGGGACTGGATTTTTCCATCCTGGAAATACGTCGGATCGAGCCGTCACCTCGACGGTAGCACCTTCTTCTGCGTCGATTGCCACAGGCATTGGTTCGATACAACCCCAGGCTCCGCCACATGGATCAGTAATGTTAACATCAATGGGTTTCATTTTCTTCTTGAAGAGCACACCTTCCCCATCCTTCGCGAGGACGACTAGGTGATCCGAGAAGGCTGCAAACATATAGTTCCCGTCCGATTTGACAAAATCAGCTCGATCAACTGTAAATTCTTGATTGTTCGTTTCATACGCATCTGCACCAGACACCTTACTACTGTCACCAGTATTTGTTCCATTTTCTGTCAAAGCGCTATCGAATTCCGGCATCGGTTGACCACTTTCTTCCGTATTAGTAATGCCGATGGCGTCGTCGTAGCTTACCCAGTAACTGTTTCTGATAGCGTCATTTAAGAAGTATTTTCCAAGTTCCTTCATATCTTCCTTGAATTCATCTAAAGTCAAGTATCCCTCAGTGATCCTTTCCGAAAATAAGGGAAGTGTCACGTTAAAGGTATCGTCGGTGATCTTGAGACATCCTTCTTGACATCGAGACGCAGACGTCGAAAGAGTATCTTCTGTGTTCTTCTTCTTCTCATCCTTCTTTTTCCAATTAGGAAGAACTCCCACAAGGATTGCGGCGACCAACAATACGCATACGAAGAGACCTGCGATCATCATAGGCTTCTTGTTCTTGTCGTCCTTCTTCATTCCAACATCGACGGCGGTCTCCTTGAGACCAGAATCAGTCGTAGGAGGAGGTGCTTGATCCTCCTGATCTCCCGACGGAATATCGAGTTCAGTCATCAGGGAAAGTGTGCTTTTGTTACTATGTGTTTGATAGTCAATGTATGCGACCGGATCCTCTGTACGTTACAAAGCAGAAACAATCCAAGAATATCGTGTTTCTTTTTGTATCGAACAAAGTTTTATGGTACAAAACATCAATCAAGCAAATACGAGGATGCTTGTACCAGTATTGACTGGGCCCGCATTTGTCTGTGAGCGCAGCGTTCCGGCTGCGATCACTCCCTGCCGACTCGTTGGATTGTAATTTTGGATAGATCGTTAAACGACTCGATCGTGCGAAACTGGTTGATATGCCCGTCGTTGAATCTATCGATGAAGATGCGATCACTCGATCGTGTATTTTTCTCACATGAGAATTCCGCGACTGGTTCCTTATTATGGATGAAAACGGTCAGGCAAAGTCTATGTAGTCTCCTCGTATCATACGGTATATACATACGTTCGCATGACAGTGGACTTGTATCTTTTTGTTTGACAGTGACAGTGAACACTTGTGATGCAGTCTACAGTAGGTGTCTATCAACTGAATCGATCTACCGATCTACCCCATGTGAACAGGTCGACAAGATTATCGAGCCCCGCAGCGACAAACGATTGCTTTTTACTGTAGCGATGGAGCATCCGTCTCTGGTCACCGTGGTGCAACAGTAGTGACTAGGAAAGACTCTTGCCAGTGCTACGAGACTTCGATACGTGAATTATGCCACCGCCAATAATCGATATAATGTGCTATTTCTCAAGTACCGTACAAAACATTTACCTATGCCATCAACGTACTCCACCAAGGGATGGGTCGCTCAACAAGCGCCTCCAACTACCATCGTGGAACCAGAGTGTATTCATTTTCCCTTGAAGAACGAAGCCTATCATTCAACGAATGTTTCATTGACCACGACAGTCCACAATGCTTCACCCGTCGTCAGACTAGTACTGATCACGGTATGGATCTTCATCGTCACCATGTTATTCTTGTCAAGCAAAAACGACCTTTCCGGAAGCCATCCAATGGAATAATCATCATCTGGGATCTCAAAGCCGTGATCAATATCAAAGGCCTTCGTGATCTGTCCGTTTTCAACAGTAAAGACGCTAAAGCCCTCAAAGCGATCAGTAATTTCAGACCCAACATACTGTCCATCTTCATAAATATCCTGGGACGTAGTCATACTTGTGGGGACAAGCAGTTTGCCCTTTGCGTCACCAAGAGGAAGGAAACGAAAGCGACGTTCATCCCAGGCGATCTCGTCGTTCTCTACAACCAGGCGACTCACTAGCGTCGGATCT
>Ga0194115_10005290_pt1 | contig 13480 bp, 10 predicted proteins | sample TA2MahsurfametaG_3_FD_148656 | JGI IMG/M metagenome (GOLD analysis project Ga0194115, IMG submission 148656) | Freshwater microbial communities from Lake Tanganyika, Tanzania - TA2015002 Mahale S4 surface | ecosystem: Environmental > Aquatic > Freshwater > Lake | place: Tanzania: Lake...
CTCTCGTCACAGGCTTCAAATTGAACAAATTCGTATTTTGGGTTGAGACCAAAGTGATAGTTATTAGTACTATTATTGTAAGGAGTATTTTGCCCATTTGTTATTATTATATAAGTTGACAAAAAATAACTGCGGCTTTATATGGTAGAAAATAATTCAGATAATTTAGCCTGCTGAATCTACATATTCACGAAAATAACCAGTTTAAAGTCTATTTTTTAATTTTTTAAGCTTACTTAGGGCTTGCTTATTAATCAATTTTTTAGAATCAACATCTTTTAAGATCTATCGCTCAAATAATTCATGATTTGAATAAAAAAAAACAGAAAGACAAATTGTTGAGATACATTATTATTAAAAATATTAAATCTGAAATCAATCATTGCGTGTTAATAGCATTGAAGATATTTTATGTCAAACGAATTTAGGCTTATAAAGTGGCTCTGCATTTTCCTTCATCTTCAGCACTGCGATCCACTTTAGAAGACTTGCCGATCTTGGCTTCCAAGGCCTTGTATTGCACTAACAAACGACCCAATTCTTCTTTCTTGTCTCTCAGCTCATGCTATCTCTTAGCGAGTTCATTTTCGAGTCTCACTTTTTCCAACTTGTGGATGTTCCTGATTTGTTCAACTTCTTTGTTCTTCACAGCCTACAGTTCTACTCTCACTTCTTCCTTGACTTGCACGTTCTCTCGCTGGGTCAAGTTGTGATCGTGCAAAATATTCACGTTGTTGACTCTTTCTGCCTTCAGATCTCTTTCTAGTTCATGACACCATTCTGTCAAAAAGGCATTTCGAGCACTCAAAAACTCGTTGGCTTCTTTCTGAGACTGCAACTCATGGTTCAAAAGTTACTGCTTTAGCTGAAAGGCTGCTTGATCGTCCACAATCTTGCTTTCAAGTTCGTGAATGGTTCTCTTCAACTCGAGAATCTGTCTTTTGTAGGCACTGATTTAGTTATTCAGATTGTTCTGTTCGACAGCGTTAGTCTGTTCCAGTTTTCTAATTTTCTATCGATTGACGTCTCTCAGTCTGCTGATTTCTTCCAAAAGATGAGTGATTTATCCGTTCTTGAGAGTCAGCTGTGCTTGGAGAATCTGTCCTTCTGCGTTTTTGTTCTCCATCGAAGTATGCAAGTCGTCAATTTTGACTCTTGCATCATCTTCGATTTGCTTCATTGACGTGGTGTAGTTTTTCAGCTATAAATCTTTGTCTTTTTCCAAAGCTATAATCTTTTGACTCAACATAATAATAGAGTGCTGTTTTTCTTCTGCCAAATTTTTGTGTTGAGTTTATAAATTTCTATTTTCATTGCTTAAAAGCTCAATTTAGTCGTTCAATTCTTGGATCTTTTTCCTGAGTCCTTAACATTAACTGTTGTGAGTCAGTCTTACGTTGTCCCATTCTTGATTCGCCACTTTCAAATTATTATCGTATTGACTTTTCAGTCTCTTGATGGTTTCGTATAACTAAATCTAGTTTTCCCTCTGAATCGTAAATATTTTGTCTTACAGTTTAGCAATTAGCGTCTTCAGAGCTTGTTAGGAATTTTAGTGGAATTCCAGCTGTCTTCTGTCAGCTTCTGTCATGAAGTTTATGAGCTCGCTTTTTTTAGTCAGAGTAGCATTCAAACTGTTTATTTATTACAGAAGAGTTTCTTCAATAAGATTGCTCAGCCTTCTGACATTGCTGATTCTATCTTCAGTTTCGTTGATGACTGATGAACGACTTTCAACAGAATGCTCTTCATTCTGGATATGATTAGTTGATATTTAGTTTCTCAGTGAGTTTACCAAATCCTTCAGTCTTGATATTTAAGAATTCTTTTATTTTTTTATGTGTTAAAGTTTGCTGCTGATTGCCTGTTCAATCGTTTACTTCATTGAGACAGTTGACTGCAACTCGCTTATTTATCGCTTCAGCTTTTATTGAACTTATCTGTTCTACTTCCTGATCGAGTCGAGTTATCTCAAATGTTGTTATTTCAGTGAGTCTCTTTCAGACTGACCTTGGTTGCTGCTCTTGTGTCTTTCTTCTTACTTTTTGCTTCTGATTTCGTCGATATTTCTTTTTTCACTCTCGACATCTCCTTGCAAATTTCTAATTCTCAGATTGGCCTTTTCGTATTCGACCCTCAGCCTGTCCAGTTCTCTTCTGGTTCTTTACAATTCTTCTTGATTTTACAAAAACTATGAGACAGTGTTTTGATTCTCTCTGAATAAAATGTCGTATTTGGTTTCATAATCTTCGGCTTTCGACAGTTTGAACCTTGCTACACTTAAGTCGTGTTCCAATCTTGCGATTTCGTTTTCGTACCTGTTGACTTTGCGTACGTAGAATTATACATCGTGTCTGGTCGGTGAATCTTCGTGGAGCTGACGTTCAGTCTGGGTAACTCTTACATCTTCTTAATCGAGATTATGCTGTTTGTTTGCACTCTTGCTCGAGTTGTAGTTATGTTAAGATGAGTCTCTTTGTGACATTAATTCGTTAATATACAATTTGAATAAATTAAATATATGATTGCATGACAAAATCATCTAAGAAAAGCATTTTTAAATCAGATGCAAAATAAAAATTAAATCCATTTTTTTCGATTTTTCTTTATTGATCTTAACTAAATAACTCATCAATATAGACAAGAAAAATTCGTATATTTAAGAAATCCACCAAATCCTAAACATAAGAAAAAGTATTAATTTAATGAATAATAATCTAAATAAGCAATCAATTTTAGTAATTTTTATTATATGGCCGTCAGATTTAATTCATATTTAATATTTAATAATCTTTGAATATTATGCAGGAAGAATCTATCGAGAAAGTATAATATACATCTTATGATAATTTAACTCAACCCACATCGGAAACGGTATCCCAAGGCATAATAAGCGTAGGTTTCGCCTCAAAAGAGTGGCATATACAATTCCAGACACTCAGTACTCATCATATAACTCAGCTAACCTCAGGCAGGCCAACAAGTATTACGCCAATATATTCGTCAACTAGTTGTTTCCCGCCAACTATAAATCAGTGCTGGCCCAGGTATAAAATTTGAGAAGCAACAACTCTAAAGAGGCGTTGACACTGTTGAGCTAATTTATATAGTTTAGGGAAATAGACAGTTTCGATTAAAACATCATCAAATCGATAGTAACTGCTTTGATTGTAAAATCCAATAGTGAAAAAGGATTTATAAAAACGCAAGCTTTGAAGGGACTAAACTGTCTGACTTTGAAATGGAGTATGGCGGCACTTTAAGAACTATGCGTGCACACTCAATCTGTTAACGGGCAAATATCATAGCTTTCGATCAAGCTGATCGGATAAATGCTGCAAAACAACAAAAAAGTAGAGGTAAATGATAAGTTCCTCAAATCTTTGTCCTCAAACATCAACGGCAAAAGATCTTTCGTTCAAAAAAAAGCTAGATAAATTTTAAATCTGCTCAAGGATTATCTGGGTTCAGAGATTCTCGAACAAAAAATAAATACAAGCACATAACTACTTTAGTAATAGTCTAACACGCTAAGGAAGTAATTGAAACCCAAGTAATCAGAGAAAAGCAAAGGCCCTAGCCTGAAGTAGTTTTTGAAAGCCAAAAAAACTTAGGCAAGCCAATGATCAAAGGTATTATATACTACTTTCATAACTTTCATTAAAATAGTCGATTCTGAGTTTTAATTATTTGATTTATCAGCTTTAATTAATCCTATTTTGATTTGATATCTATTTTATTTATTTAGCTTTTAATTTTATTCGTTACATCTTAATTGATATATTTTTACCATTATCTAAAAGTGATTTACCGAGATGTTGTAGAACAGCGAGTCAAGCCAAGAAGAATAGAGATTGATTAATGAGTTAAGTAACCTAGATCAGTGTCTTTTCAACAAACAGTATTTGAATCATAAAAATCAATAGAATGACGATAGTCTGGAACAATTCAATTCTTTTGGAAAATATAAATAAAACAATAAGAAACCGTCTTTTTATCATTCCAAAAACGCTCGTGCTGAGTATTTTTCAGAAATCGATAATTAAGGCTAATAATATGATACTCTATTCAATCAAGGATTCAACTACTTAATGCCGGACATAGAGCTAAAAACAAAAAAATATGATAGTTAAATTTAAAACTAGCCCTATCCTTAGTTTAGTAAACAAATATCGACGAAAAATAAAAATTATCAAGAAAAATAAATGGAGAAAGATAATGAGAAAAAGAATAGATACAAACAAATTTTGAAAGAACAACAATATGTCTTCAACAAATAAACTAGATAAAGTTTGAATCAGCTTTCTAGTAAAGATTTGCAGACCAAAGACAGAAAAAATTATTGTAATAATCCAGCTTAAAAGAATAAAAACACTATTAAAACTTAGAAAAAAATAATTCCTAAAGCATAGAAAAATAAAGGATAAGAAAAAAACATTCAATAATAGAAAAAATATTTAGCTGATTAAAAGGCCATGAATGGAGAAAAAATAGATATAAATGACAAACGAAGAACAAACCAAGTAAATCAAAGAGCAAATTGTAAAACTTAAGCTTCAAATGTTTATTAGTTTCAAACTATTCAAGAATATCTGGAACAAATTTCTTTTTAAGCTAAAGAAAAAAGTTGTAATAAAAATGTAAAAACACTTCAGTAAAAGAATATGTTTTTGAATACGAATAATAGCTCTCTCTAATGTACTTTTCATCCTAAAATTTTGAAAAAATCTAATTAAATGGTGAAAAACGAAAAGAATGTAGTTGAAAGATTATCAAATAATGTTTCAAAGAACACCAAAAAGATACCTTATCAGCCAAATATAAATAATCATAAGAATATAAGCTTGTCAAGGTTATAGAAACTGAGTCAGCCTCGAATTATAAAAACAGCACAGCCTGATTAAATATAATAAATTCCATCGTTTCGACCAAGCCTGTCTAAGAAATCAATCAAGCACATGTCTAACTGCACATACGATGTGGCTACAAGAAATCAAATATGGCTTCAGCAAAAATAATAAAAAATAGCAAGACTAAAGCGTTAATAGTAATAACAGCGTTTCAAAAAATAATAGATGAGTCATCATCCGGCAATAAAAATTTACAAAGGATAGTCAGAGGTCTATTTCTCATAGTTCGGAAAATAAGGTCTGGTACAATACTTTGACAGATTATCTACGAAAAATAAAAATCCATCCTTTTCAAATATAGTTCAAGAAAATGCTGGTAAAAAATAAAGCAACATGTCTTTCAACAATAAATAAAATTCAGTTCGGAATACCAACATAGAAAGGATGAAGAAGCAAACTTATGAATAAGCTGTCAAAAACTTACACCAAAAGATACTGAAGCTAAAAATATGACCCTTTGACCAGATTTGCATCAGGATAATCTAATAATTGTTTATTATTATAGGTTTGTCAATTTATTAACGAAATTTATTTTTAAGATGAAAAACTAAATTTTCTTGATATAAAATTAAATGGAACTTCTATTTATATTTATGATTTTCTTTTTTAGAATAGATTATATTATTTTTAATGGAAGAAAAACGCAAATAAGTCAGATAGTATTTGGAGAAATCCATCAACCCAGTCATCAGACCACTCGTTTAGGAGCTGGTCAGAAAGAGACCCACCAATATCATGGCCTTCATCAACTAATACTCTTTCAAACAAATCAGTACATCCATTTTCTAATATAGATCATCAACAAGCTGAGAATCATTCTGATTCATAAGAAGAATCCGAGGAGGCCCAGGCTTAGTTCCTCAGAAAACTCTAAGAAAAGAAGAAAAAGAAGATGGAAAAGAGGAATTCAAGACAAGGAATCAGCGCATAAGTGTTTGGTCACTTCAACAAGAAGGCAGAATTTGAAGCTAAAGTGATTCCTAAAAGCGAGGAGACTAAGTGCAAGATCAAGAAATTGATCTAAAAGTCAATTTTGTTCCAGTCACTAAATCACCATGATTTGAACATAGTTATCGATGCTATGGAAGAACTCGTGGCTGAACAAGGACAAGCCATTATTACTTAAGGCTAACAAGGAAACGTCCTTTACATCATCTAAAGTGGTGAATACGACTGTTCGAAGATTATTAAAGAAAAAGAAACTTATCTCAAGAGTTACAAAAGTGGAGAATTCTTCGGCTAATTAGCTTTGATGTACAACGCCCCAAGACAAGCCTCAATCAAATGCAGAATTCCAGGAAAACTTTACGGACTTGACAGAGCAACTTTCAACAACATTGTCCAATAAGCTGCTACAAAGAAGAGAAAATACTTGGCCGATATCCTTTCGAGAGTCGAAATACTGGCTGAGGTTGATCCATATGAAAAGGAACAACTTTGCGATGCATTAAAGGAAGAGGAGTTCCCAGCTGGAAGCGTTGTTGTCCAACAAGGAGATCAAGGAGACAGATTCTACATTATTGCTGAAGGAAAGTTGATTGCCGAGAAAAGATAGAACCCTGAGAGTGAGTCAAAGAAGGTGTTTTAATACAAGGATGGCGACTATTTCGGAGAGATTGCTTTGGTTAAGAACACAGTAAGACAGGCCACCATCAAGACTGAGACTCCATGCAGACTGGTTTCCATTGAGAGAGAGTCTTTCAAGAGACTTTTAGGCCCAATGGAAGACATTATGCAGAGAAACATGGACAAATACAAGAAATACTTAGTTCAATGATCTCTTTACATTTGACTATCTTTTATTGATGATCAAAAATCAAAAAAATACAATAGAAATAAATCAGATAGTATATATTTAAAATAGATTATGTTGATTAATATTATATCATTAGATTAGAATGGTAAAATATCTATCTGGTATTACTACTATGCATTTAGCACTCCTGTTGCTCTGCGTAGTCGCAGCTCTCAGCAGCAAAGCCCCAGTCCCCATGTGCAACGCTCCCAAATTTGCACTCTCAGACACCCCCATTTCTCTCGGCTAAACCCAAACTTACAACCTCAACTATCTTTTCACAGGCTACAATCTTAACATCAGCATTCTCAACAAGCCTGAGTACGTCACCATGAGATAAAAAATAGCCAAACTCAAAGAATTCCCCAAAAATCAGCCAGGTCTCAGAAACTATCATCTCGGCCATGAAGGCAATAAATGGGGAAACCACTTGATTACTTTGAGTGTCTTTGGAAACGACACGACAATTAGATGGGGAGCTGCAGATGCAACTTAATCTATCCCCTTGTTGACGAACGAAGCTGTAGTGACTAACGATTCTCACGTCAGATGTTTCGACGCTATTTGGCTGCCACACACAGAAATTGCAATGGTAGATTGCATCGAAAACGGCACCTTCGGCTTGAAGAATTACTTTTACTATGTGAACACAACATCGAAGGCCAAGCTAGGAAAAGTCTACAATGACATGTACGTTCCTTTCACAGATATTTATCATAGAAAAGTGAGATATCATGCCTAAGAAGGAAATCATTTCCTTATCAGAGCTTTCTTCGCAGAGCACGTAGACAGGTTCGACGACAATACATATCTATAGATCTTGTCCATTGATAATCCTATGAAGCCCTGGACCATCAGAGTCATGGATAGGTCCTTCTTAATGCAGGAAAAACTCTCAATTATGGACTTTTAGGTCTATTTGGGAGATATCTATATTCTCGACTACCATAGCGGAGTCATCAGATTCGACATAACAAAGGCTCAAACTATTGTCATTACCGGCAGATACAGAACTGACTCAGGCTTTACCAAAATGGGAGTCTTTACTAACTTCCAAGACGGCAGCTTTTTGATGATTTTAGCTCACGATCACGCCCTTTTTGAAATTGACTGGAGTAATCAAAATAAACCTGAACTTATCACTAAATACAGCATTCCTGATGGATCTTGGATTCACGACGTCTGGGTAAACGAAAAATACGTTGTGACTCAGTTAACGGCCAATTTATCAAGATAGGACAATACTACACTTTCTACTCAGTCGACTTACGTGTTTTCCAGAGGCAGCAGGACTTACTTAAATGCTTACGCAGCCATTCCTCATCCCAATTACCACGCCTTTGTTGATTTCCAAAGAGATACAGGACAGATGCTTACCATCGACACAGATAAAATGCAGGTCTATCAGATTTCTACCCCAACAATCCACGTAACCCCAGTTGACAAAAGCCTGCTTGGAAAATAATTTAAATTTTTGGTAAAAGCAGATAGTGTAAATGAATATACTGGAGATAAAATATCCTGTAGCTATAGCTTCGTGTTCCTGGTGGTTCCTGCCGATTCTTTGGCACTTTGGCCTACTGGATTAAATCTTCCCGATACTTATTATGCAAATTATCCTGGCAATCTGTACATTCCTGTCGATAGATATGTTTTTGGATCCAACATAACATACGGAGTTTAAGACAAACAAGACAAATATCCACCTGTTTACTATTTCCTTCATCAAAACTCAACTCGAGTTGAGTGGTGGGATAAAAGACCCAATAATTATAAATACACTTTCCTTAGGACTGAACAGTATGACTCTCTTCATGAATCTACTATTTTCGTCTATACACAGAATTTTATCAATGAAACTCATTTCAGTCAGTGCATCACAGTTTAATTTACTGAATAAGTGCACTGCTTTGATTCCGGATACGCTCCTCACTTAAATTTCAGAATAGCCAACGTGACTGCCAACAGATTCCACTACTACGGTGGACAATACATCCATCTGGCAGCTATTCTCTATGAGGCATTCCCAAACTAAGTTTTCATTTATGATGTTGAAAACAAGATTTAGCTTGGTACAAGACCTATTCAGTTCGACTAAGGTTACGAGGGCAAAATCCAATCTATCGAGTTCATCGGACAGTTTTTGATAGTTGTGCTCAGATACGTAAAAGAAATAGTTATTTACGATATGGTACAGTGCTGGGACCACCAGGAAAGAGACTGCAAATAGTTGTACAGAATCGATGCCAAAATGATGTGGGACATAGGTATCAAATATTTTGCACCTGTAGAAGTCTATTCTTCAGATTTTCACCCTTCCACTCTCTTTATCCAGTGCATCGACAGAGTCATTATCCTTTCTCTCACTAGAAGAGGTCCGGTCAAGTTGGCAGAAATAATGTCTCCCGCAACTCAGTAGCCAGGCTTCTATAAATGGAAGATGGGTATCGCCCAAGGAGAACTTATTCTTGTGAATCCACCCAATATCATTGAAGAGTATGACTTGGACGAGATGTATGAAACCAGAGACCCTCCCAAAACTAAAACTTTCCCAACTTTTGGCTATGAGATTCCAGACAAATTTGACTTGGACTTTTCGGACCAAGGAGATATGGTATATATAACTGCTAAAGATACTAAGCTGCCTGCTAGCCAAAACTCAGTGATTTTAGTCTACAAATCAGGCTTACCAGCTGTAGCTTCATTATACGATGTGTTTAACTTGAATCTCAACTACGACTAAATTTTAATTGACGCAACAGGCAGTTTCAGTGATTACATCACTATTGCCTATGGTTCAATTATAACTATGTTCAGACAGTATGAGATACCTATCCTGACCTTCTAGGATTCTTTCGAAGACTACTCTTTCAACATCACTTATCAAAATAATCCAGAGGGAAAAGTTGTCTACAGATCCAATTCTAAAGTCAAAATGGCCAACTATCCTTAAGATATCGTCGTCAACGATTCCTCAGTCAACAGCGATTTCTTGACTAATTCCATAAACTACGGAAACGGCCAAAGAGTCAGCTATCCCTTCAATGATTCTACCTGGTTCAACGGCTCAGTCCTCAACTATGAAGTTATTGGTTGTGACGAATGTGGCTCAAAGATCAAAGTTTAGAACCACGTGCAATACGAAAGGACTGTGGTTGGAGTTAACGATATGGTCGACTACATCTTTGCCGCAAGAGGAGGATTCATCCAACAGTCTCAGTCAATCATTACTCTAAAACAAAACTCTTCGATTGATCAATTTATCGGACTTCCAAGCACATTCGACGGATAACAGTGCATCACTATTCAGCACAACTGGCTCTACGAGTACACAGTTTCTGCCTGTAAAAATGGAAATTAAGTCTATCTTTACAACACCTACTACAACTCCTTCAAGCCTTTTGTTGCAGGTCCTCAGTCCTCCAGCGCCAAACACGTTATCAACCTAGGAATTACTCAGGATCTATTGATGCTGGTTGACGTTGATTAAAATCCCTGGCAAAGAGATAGATAAGGATCTGTCATTATTTATGCTATTAACCACGACCCCTTTGAGCCTTAAATATTTGATGAAATCGAGGTCATAAACACTGATGATTTACAAGCTGCACAAGACTGGCCTCAAGACAAACGCTGCTACATCGGAAACGCCCACTTTACCTACACCAATAAGTCAGATACTTACAGACTGGTAGTGACTTAGCTTTACAGCGGCTTCTTCATTGTCGATTTCAAGTGGGTTAGGGGTAGAAAATCAGCTGAAATATTGAATGTGCAGTATATTGACCTGAAATAAGAACTTATCAAGAAAAACTATCCGCTTCCCAATTTGGCCCACTTTACTGGAGTAGCAGTCAACAGATAGTTCTACAACCAAGAGTTTGGCTACTGGACTACTGAGATAATCATCCTTACCAGCAACTTCCACAGCTTCGAGATCACTATGCATATTGACAAAGCTAGTTCAATCATTCTCCACTAAATCACTAAGATCTTCTACAGGTATGGCTTCTACGAAACTCAAAATTATATCAAAACTTTTGATGGATATTTTGTGGTTGCTCAAAGACTACCCTCGATCCTCTAGGTTTTCGACTGGTACAGCAAGATGGTGCTCACTGTTTACGATACTAGATAAAGATGGAGACTAAACTAAGAGAATCAGGAGTTCGCCAAAGGCTCAAACATCCCCCCTATTTCCTATATGCTGGGCGGAGCGACCTACAAGAAAGGGGCCTTAGCTTTTGACTGGAACTTTACTTTGGTTCGAAACTCTACAGATCCCTTCAGAAGATTAGGTCTTGTAGTTTTGCACGATAGAGATTCATAAATCAGGTAGTTCAGTGTTCACGAAAGGCTGCACATAATAACAGAATAAGGTATTAGCTCATCACAAGATGCTATTCTAAAGGCTAGAAACGATTACCACAGTCTAGAAATAGGTTTCAAGGTACTAGTTGACAGTGGATTTCCAGGTTGGGCAATTGCTTTGATAGTCATAGGCTGTGTCGCTCTAGCCGCTATAGTCGGATATATTTTGTACCTGAGACTTTTCGGTGCAAAGCCTAACAGAGAAAGCTAGGTCGAGAAGAGTTTGTTGGAGAAGGAGGGCGAAGACGATGAAGAAGATTAAGAGTAGAGTTCAGAAGAGTAATAGTCTTAAGAGTCTGGCTAGGAAGGATCTGAGCAGTCAGAGTAAGAAGAAGTAAAGGAAAAGCATGGAGAAAGTACTGAAGTGCCTGAGAAAACTTCTGAGGCTGCTTAATCTATAAACCGACAGACTGTGAGCTAAGTTGATGCGGAGTAACCAAAAGTATAGGCTTAACAGTAGGGAGAAGCAGGAGAAGAGTAAGAAAATAAGCAAGAATGAACCATTATGATTATGAATTAAATTCGCAATTATTAAAAAAATGAATAATAAAGATATCAGGCTAAAATATAGGATAAACATATCAATATATTTGACAGTAAAAAGAAAGCATAATATGTGATATCTAATGATCAAAATGCAGACACAATTTATATAATTTATAATCTAAATGATCTCTAACATTAGAAAAATTGCAAATTGTATCAAGCCGTTAAGAAAACTTACAAAAAACTTGGTTTATAACTAATCGAATTATTTGCATAAAATAACTAATCACCCTTACTATAGGCTCTGTCGCTATGACAAACCTATCGGATGCATGCTTTTGTATTGGCCAGTCACCTGGGGACTCGCGCTTGGAACTATCAGTACTCCTCGTACAAATATTATAACTCAGCTATCTCTATGTTGGCCATGTTCCTTATGGGCTCTTGGACTTCCAGATCGGCTGGCTGTATCATCAACGATTATTTCGATAAATAATTTGATAAAAACGTAGAAAGATGCAAGAACAGACCTTTGGCTTCAGGATAGGTGACTGTTTCATAAGCTGCGAAAGTTCTATTGGTTAATCTTTGTGGAGGTCTGTACGTATTGACTCAACTGCCCATGTCTGCCCTAATAGCCACATTTAGTGTACTTCCAGTAGCTGCTCTCTACCCGTTAGCCAAGAGATACACAAGACATCCCCAGTTTATTTTGGGGTTGTGCTTCAATTCTGGAGTTATAATTGGAGCTTTGACCATGAGTCCTCAAACTATCGATATAGCCCCTCTTCTGATGTACTCCTCAGGGGTATGCTGGACGATGGTATATGACACTGTATATGCTTTTCAAGTAATTAATGTGAATATTTAGGATATTGAGGACGACAAAAAGTTAGGTCTATTCAGCACTGCACTTACATGGTAAGATAATCCTAAAAAATACATGAATATTATGCTTGCAACGAGCTGTTTGGCGGCCTGTGGGATAGCCTATTTCGATCCTCTTTACATCATATGTATTCCAGGTTTTATTATTTCATACGGATATTTGTTTTTGAATTTACACAAACTAAACCTCAAAAATCGAGCTTAGTGCGGCTAATTTTTTAAAAAGAACAATAGATTCGGACTCATGATATTTTTGTCCCTCTGCTTAAAAGGATTATACAATAAATATGTTCTTCAATGACGGCAAACACAAAAAATTACTTTATCAGAGCATTTTGGCAATGATTTTATTTGTAGTTTTTATTTCTTTAGAAATTTGAATATATAAAATTCAATAAAAAATTATTTGGTATTAAAAAAGTAAGAAAATATCATATATTTAATGATTTGATTCAAAATCTCATGAGTGGCTAGCATAACTCTATTAAAAAGCCTGTTTTAGACTGTAATTCCTAAAGTGAAGTATCAATCGCTAGCTAGCTCAGCAAAAGCTTGCCTTCTTTGTTGACAAACACTGCTAGCTATGTAATTACCATCGACACCACACCCTTGCCAGTCAAAGGATAACTACATTCCTACAACAACTTAAAGCTTCTGCTTTTAAGACAGTAATGCTGCATAAGGACAATTACTCGAGAGCCACATGCAACAAGGTCCATCGCACCGCCCATGCCTTTCATGGTTTGCCCTGACACCATCCAATTTGCTATATCGCAGTTTTTGCTGACCTGGTAGGCCCCAAGCATAGTGACGTCAAGGTGCTTTCCTCTAATAAGGGCAAATGATTCAGAAGATGATAAGTATGATCCTCCTGGTTGCAATTTTATCACTTATTTCCTAGCATTTATATTGTCAGGATCAACTTAGTCTATGCTAGGTCTGGTTCCTACCCCTAAAACTCCGTTTTCACTATGTATATTCACGCTGACTTATTCACTCAGATAATTAGGGACGTAGGTCGGTATTCCCA
>Ga0194115_10005291_pt1 | contig 13479 bp, 3 predicted proteins | sample TA2MahsurfametaG_3_FD_148656 | JGI IMG/M metagenome (GOLD analysis project Ga0194115, IMG submission 148656) | Freshwater microbial communities from Lake Tanganyika, Tanzania - TA2015002 Mahale S4 surface | ecosystem: Environmental > Aquatic > Freshwater > Lake | place: Tanzania: Lake Tanganyika...
TTCCGTTTAATGAGCCGACAATCAATGTTATCATCAAGGACTACACCTCAGCGGCAAGTTATGCCAACTGCTCTATAAACATTACGTTAGAGATTGAGGTAGACGCAGAGGAGTTGCCTTATGTTTTATACGGTCCAGGCAAAGCTGGAGTATGGAATGAACTGCCCGGAGTGAGTCCATCTTTTGGCGCAGATATATCTATATTTAGTCAATCTGATGATCTTGGTTCGGGTTTAAAAAGCCGATGGTTTAGAAACTGTCCTTGTGAGATAGATTCAACTCTTTGGGAGAGAAAGTACCCAGTTGGCTATCCTGCAGATACTCGCTTTATATGCGGTACTAAAAAGTACGGCCCCTCGGGAAATAGGGAGACTGCAGCTGCGCAGGTTTTAGATATTACATACGACACTGTAAACTTTTCTCTGATACGTATTCCCTTATTAAAATTTAAGGTATCTGCAAACTTCTTTAGTGTTTTTGATACTATTCCGCATAGGCCATTTTTAGGTATTAGCGATGCAATATCTACACTCAGTCCTTCTATGCAGGTTTTGCGCTCAAATGCTTTTATAAGCGCAGGTTCAGTTACTCAACTAAGTGTGCCTAGTATTCAAACTTTTAGTGTTATTACTGAAATAAGTAGCCCCAACGCTCCATTCTTGAGACGTCTACCGATGGCCTCAGGGTATATTGCTGTTCAAAGCAAACTTCTAACTAATAGTGCGGTGCTGTATAATAAGACTCTGTACCCTTCTGCAATTTTATGTTCTGCAAATGCAGGTATGGCTGCCGGCAAGAATTTAGGTAAAATCGTTGGCTTGAGCTCTATAAACTGCTAGTAACATGCCCATCTGTAATCTTGCCACCTCGTATGTAGCTCCAAGTACTCTTGGAGAGCCGCCTCTAGATACGTCAGATATCGACGTAACGGCAAGCCTCAACGTTATAGGAAGTCTAAATGCCGTATTCAGACTTTCATTTGCATCAGAATCTTATTTATCTAGCTGTCAAGTACAAAATACACTTTTAACTACTTTCAATACAAATAGTTTAAATAATATTACTTGCTTTACAGCAGTAAAAAAGCCCAAAATTCTTATTTCTGCCGGGCTTAGTAGTGCTTCTGCACCATTGCACACGATATGTCACGTTAGTCCGATTCCAACAAGTTTTGTTCAAGTAAACAGTCAGAGGTTGCTATCTGCTCTTGAGATATCAGCTTTGAGCGTTAGTGTAAATTTCCTTTTAAACAGATACTCTCTAGCTATAATTGTAAATGCTGCAAGCCAAAACTTAACATGTTTATCCCATGTAGCTGGCGCAAATATAAACACAGGAATACTCCTACAAAATATTTTAAGTGTTTCAAACACTGCAATAGGTTCTGCTAAATTTGGAGCTCAAGTCCAACTAAGCCCATTAGCTATTAATTGTATATTGTCTCAACCAGAGGGCACCAAACCGTCTCTACCCGGTCGTACGGTTACGATTTCTTCTACTCCAGAAATAGCTGCAACGCTTAATAGCATTGCAGGAATTTATGCGCAATTTGCTATCGCATATCCAATCACTAAACCCGCTAATGCTACTCCAAGACTTTCTTCTTTAAGTGCGTCCTTAGCTGGTGTCAGCCGCATATCCACAACCCCTGTTGTAACGTGTGTATCCCGTACTCCTGTAGGCTTGGCTGCTCCAGCCGTGCTTGTGCTTGGAGCCGTAGACTATCCGGATCAGCTTCAAGAATACGTACGCTACCCTCTACCTACTGCCACGTCTGCAGCTAGTGCACTAGACGAAGACGGATCTCCAGTACAGTATTCTCATTCTGTATTTGGATCTACATTACTGAGACTTACTCCAGGGCCGGCTTCAAGTGCTGGAGTATCTCTAAAGCTGCTAGCTAGCCAGATAGGCCCTGCATCTCAATATGCGGTTACTCCTAATTATGACGCTAAACTAATTCTACTGCGTACGTCTGTACTGGATACAACATCGCTACAGCGAACAGTATTCGGTAATCTTGCGGTAGGTCCGGATGTAACTCGAGTCGCTGCTTACTCATCGTTCCCTAGGTCGTATGGCGCCTCTGTTGGATCTATGGGGGCAGGCGGGTCATCCACTCTTGTATCTGCGGCAACAGAGGTCACAGGCACTTACTCTGTCCCAACTGTTCCTATGTTGTTCATGGGATCAGCGCTAGTGAGACACAACTACAATCAAGCAGCAAGCATACTAAAGCCCTCTGCTGTCGCTACAGACTACTACTATCCTGAAGGCTCAGGTAGAAAGATAGCTAAAGCCAGAGTTGAGACAACCGCAGGTACCTATACTGAAGGTTTATCTCCTATCTACAGCTCGTCAGCATTTAGACTCTTAAGTCCAACAGAGTATTTAAATTACTCTGCTGGCGGCGCTAATTTCCGTATCAATGCTGCGGTGATGGCCCAGGATGGCACAACGAACTCTGCAGCACACGTCCATGCATCAGATGCAATGATGACGTTCTTGCCCATTAAGAGCGGCGCTCGTTATGCTTATTCTCGCTATAGGCCTTCAGCGCTTGCCTCTACTGCGACCGTAGTTGCTGCCGGTTTTGAAGGCGAAGCTGGGGCTATTTCATTTAGCGTAAGCCTAGCTACTAACGGAGTTCCTGTTGATCCTGATACCTTGTACTCCGCTGACGCTGATTGTGTTCTACGGATACTCATTTCTCCATATACAACCTCTGGATTCCAGTCTTTTGTCTATGTAGACATTCCCGTGTTGGGCGTATCCGCCGTCAATCCAGACAGAGTAGTTGTTGATATATCCTATAGATGGTTTATTGAAGAGTGTTTAACTGGTGGGGCTTTTGCCAGTACTCACGTTGTCAGATCGCTTAAAGATTTTTATTCTACTCCTAATGCTGCCCCAAGCCTTACAACAAAGGCTGTACTTGCGGTAACCCGTCCGGTAGTCAGCATCACCGGAGACCAGGGAGAGTCGGATCAGCAGAAGCTGTCCTTCAGCGGTGACAGAAACTTGCTTATGGGTGAGTTCTCTGTTGCTATCGCAAGACCAACGGTAGCTTTTGATACAGCGCTTAAGGTAAACGTTGAGGCTGACGCAGGCACGGCGTTCGAGGTATACAACGCTGCCACTCCTGCTTCAAAGGTATCTTCGTTTGACCCCAACAGTCTGCACTTGTTTGTTAAGTCTGACGGCACTTTAGGTTGCAGAAGAAGTCTGCAGAGCTACAACGGCCCTGAGATAGTTACTAGCCTAGATCCAATTCTGCCAAAGAAGGTCAGAGAGTTTATAGCTGCTGGAGGGCTGTTCTCGCAGGTCAAGGTTGGCGAAAGCATCATCGCATTGTTGTCGAGTGGTAACACTGGTAAGAAGTTGTTCTTATGGGGCTACAACACCTATGGACATCTAGATGTTCCTGCCGCTGTTGATGCAAACTTCTTAACCAATGGTTACATTTTAAATGTAAAAGACTTTGACTTTAACGCAGGGCACATTGCAGTCATTCTTGATAACGGGCAGCTCTACAGCTGGGGTAACAGCCTATCTTCAGTTTGGAAGTCTGCAGGATCTCCCATATCCAACATGGCTATTGGAGAGAACTTCTCGGTAGCTATCGTTGAGCGTTTTGACTCCGCTAGTCCCAATACTCCAATTAGCGTTATTGAACAATACGGAGACTGCCCATCTTCGGCCAGTGTTCCTGTGGGTGTAACTGCAGCAACTCCCACCTCGGTTTGGTCAGCCTCGGACGCAGGACAAATCGTATATGCCGGAAAGGTATTAGCATGCGGCAAAAACCACGCAGTACTGTTAAAGGACGATGGCACCGTGGTCTGCTGGGGCAACAATACGTACGGCCAATCCACCGTGCCGGTTGGTTTGTCAAATGTAATTGCCGTCGACGCTGGCGATAACCACACTATTGCTCTCAAGAATGACAATACTGTGGTCTGCTGGGGAGACAACACCTACGGCCAAACTTCTGTACCAGCTGGACTTCGAGCTAAGAGTATTTCCGCTGGCGGGGATTTCTGCGTAGCCGTACGTGCAGCTGCAGCTACGGATGTGAGTGCAGTTGTTGGCTCCGTAGCTAATGACGAGATTGAAGACACTGCAGCCTGCTGGGGCAGAAACAATAGAGGTCAGTGCAACGTACCTACTTGCGAAGGCATCTCTTACGATCCGACTTTCCATAAATATAGAATGCGATTCTGGGCTGCTTACTGCGGTTGGGATCATACTATCGGCGTACGGCGAGATGACGTTCAGGCTAAATGGGCTACTCAGCACCCAGAGCTGAACAGACTGAATCTCTCTAATCTTATTAAGTTGCCTCTTAAGAGTAGCGGCGGCACAACTATCTTTGCCTGTCTACGACGACTCAGTTTAATACAGCCGGGAGTATATATAATTGTAAGCAGCACAGGAGTCGAATACCCTCTTAATCTAGACCCTAATGATGTTACTCAATATATATCTGAAGAAGTTACGGTTGGCAATAGAAAGTATAGATTAGTATTTAATATAACCTACCAAAATATTTACGCACAGTCGACCGCCGTATCCCCTGTGTCTTGGCAGACCTTGACGTTTAATCAAGACACATATGACCCCGTTCAAAATCTATATACTGGTACTGTTTTTACTGAGTTAAATAGAACGTCTGCTACGTTTATTGATTTAGGCTGGGATGGAATTCCTGCAACTCCTACCTGGCGTGCCACGGTTGGAGGTGGAGAGGACATAATTAGCTATAGCGCTCTAGCAAGTAACAACGAATACATAGGCGTCGACTACGCGACTGCAGAATCGTCTGATCCTAATTTAAACCAAAGTTTAATCGCCTGGGGAAATCCCATGGCTTGGAGCGCTTCTTTAGATTCAACTCAGTACTTGCCATACTATCCGGGCACTGAAGATTTAGCGATAAGTGTTGGTTCAGACATAGATGAGACTTTAACAAAAGCTAGTGCTGCCAGTAGGCTTAACTACATTTTTAGCTATGTAGGATATGGCAAGCAACTTGGCGTAGATCTTGTAGAAGGTGGATTAGGGGGTGGTTCTGCGATTACCGCTGCGAGCGTGAACGCCGCTCTAAAGTTTCAAATTTATATAGGTCCAAGATCTTTAGAGGTAATTGACAACCCAATCAATTCTCTTGTTATTGCAACAGCTGCAAATAATTACGCTCTAGGATCTTCAACGATATTTGTATCTGCTGGCGGTAGTTTAAAGTACTTTAATGTGCCTACTCCAGTGAGTGCAACTGCTGTAAATCTGTACACACGTCCTGAGGAGCCGCCTGTGAGTGGGATTCCTAGTGCAAACGACGTAGATAGCGCTCTTACTGGATTTAACAATAAATCTATCTACATGGAGCGATTTGGAGTAGCCTTACCTCCTGGGTACTCCATCGTGGCTAATGGCAGCGGTTCTTTACCTGCAGGCACCCAGAATTCAGCAACTGGTTACCACCTTTTATTCTCTGGTACAGTTGGGGGCACTAATAGAGTTTTGGTTATGACTGGTGCTTATGCGCTATATAGCGATAATGAATCAGCGTATAGCATTTCACTACCTCGTGATCCCTCCTACTCAGGCACTGGAGCTTTGAATGTAAGCTGGCTTGCAGATCTCGGAATAACCATTAAAAAGACTCGAGTAGTAAAACATCAACTTGGCTATAGCTTTGGTGGGCATATTCCATACGCAGGTAAGCATGTAACTATATTTAAACAAACAAATATTGTTGGTTCTGTTGTTATTTACAAACCACGAGGTCTAACCATTACGTCCTCCAGCTCTCAAGTTGTTGGAGGTGTCAGTCAGCTTCGTGCATTATATGGCTCATCTAATTTACAAGTATTTATTGGCGGCCGATCTGCAGTATTGGTAAATAAGCGCAACTCTCTTATTTCTAATAAAGCGCCCGTTTATACTCAGATTTACGGGGATAATACAAAGGGACAACTTGATTTAAAGCTGTTTGGCCCTTTTTCGATTTCAGGAGAAGAGCTAAATACCTATGGCGGCGTTTATAACATTAATTGGTTGATGGATTACGACCAAACTGTCATAGGGCATACAGAGAATCCTGCGCTTACATACGGCTTCAAGAAGGTAACCTGCGGTCAATTCCATACCTTGGCGATTGACGAAGATGGCTACGTACACGCCCGGGGATTAAATACCGCAATTAATGCTCCGGTAGTCACCGTTGCTACATGGGATCCGATCAGTTACTCAACCACGGGTTGTAGGGGAAATCCACTTACCTTGCCTGCGTTGTTAACCGGATATTTTAGTAATCTATCCGCAGAGGACGTTCCTGAATGCAATCCTCCAATAGCTGCGTTTGATTGCAACAGAGCGCCATGTCAATGGCCAATAGGGGCTACAGCAGCGAATAGAAACCTTATAGATTCGTTCTTTGCGTATCCGGATGTTCCCCTACTCTTCGGGGGCGGATCATGTCCCGGCTCATATACAACAAATGGCGCCTTGCTTTTTGATAAAGTTGGATTTAGTAGCCCAGATATTCAACTTATAAAGCAACGTGTATTGAATGGATTTGGATTTACTATCGGTTTAGAGCAATCTGGCTCTGAAGCTAAACTGTACTTAACGCCTTCCGATGGAGGCGCACGCACATACTCTCAACCATTTGCGGCTAATCCGCATATTGTTTATCTGTCTTTCCCATATCCCTCAGGCCTTAATGCCCCTACCTACATACAAGCAAAGATAGACGGAGAGTACATTAAGTGGGCAGCAGACAGCTACTCCTCCCCCGAGGTTGACTGCGTGTCTTATCGTAGGTACTTAGATGTGTTTGGAGATACAACCACAATATCTCCAAACCACAGCATTACAACGCTGCGAGAAAATAAGCCGAGTACGCCCATAACAAAGATGGTCGCAGGAGATAATTTCTTCTCGGCTATCTATGAGAATGAAGCAGATCCACGTAGCAGGATTAGGGGCAGCATTATAGGAAACCCTGATAACGGCGATGGCACATATCCTTTCTTTGTAGGAGAGACTAGGGATGATGTTCAGGGTCGCATGTTCCCGTGCTTAGATTTCTCGGGACCAAAAGACTACTTTATATCAATAGTCAGCAGAACCTACAATCAGATTTCTGGATCAGTGCCGGCAGGGGCAACATATAGCGGAGCAGTTGCTACAACTATTCGCTACGATTCTGCTAATCCTAATTTTAAAATTTATACTGGCCTAGAGTACGCTACTCCTACTGAGGCCCTGAGTTATTTAGATACTGCTCCTGATACTCCCCCCCTTGGTCGTTGGCCTAAAGTAGTATTTCCTAGTGATCCTGAGTGGAGTGACTCACAAGACCCTACTCAAATTTATGGATATAGGCAGTTAGGTAGCGCTTACGCTACAGACGAATTCCAATTCACAGTAGGCGATCCCACAGTTTTCAGTAATTTGATATATCCTGCTTATCCGATAGTAAATACAAATACTGAACTTTCGCTGTATGTTACTTACGATGTTGCTACACGTAGATTGCTACCTCAAGTATATGAGCCTACCACCATACCAACATCTCCCAGCTCTGTTGCCGTAGGCGCTCAGTGTGCGTTTGCTGTGACGTCCAGTAATTCAATATTTAGCTGGGGTATAAATTACTATAAGCAAAGATCTGATATCGATTCAGATTTAATTACTTCGGCTTCTATGATTGCCGCTGCTTATTACGGGGCATTAGTATTAACCTCTGGAGGCGTTGTAAAGGCGATAGGATATGCTTTTGGCTCCGGAAACACAGAGCCGCCAAGTTCTCTTGGGACTTGCACTTTTGTTGCAGCTACTAACAGCGCTCTTGCTGCTATACAGACAACAACAGGTTTTGTTGTCTGCTGGGGAGACGACACCGGGGCTGGATTGCTTACTCCTCCAGCAGATCTAGGAGCATGTACTCAGGTATCTGGCGGTCAAACGCACTTTGCGGCATTGCGAATAGACGGTAAAGTCGTCTGCTGGGGGGATAACACTTATGGCCAATGCACAGTTCCTGCAGCAGCTTTGTCGGGAGTTGTTAAAGTTGTTTGTGGCGCATACCACACAGTAGCGCTTAAGAGCACAGGTCAAGTCGTATGCTGGGGGGACAACGGCTACGGTCAATCTACCGTTCCTGGGGCTTTAGGCGCAGGCTGTCTTGATATTGCCGCAGGCCAGTATCACACGATAGCAATTAAGGCCGATAACACACTATCAGCTTGGGGCGCAGATTGGTATGGTGGAATTGTAACTAACGTTCCTGCTGGTTCTTACATCAAACTAGGCACAGGATTCTCCTCACAGTACGCTGTTGCTGTTCGTACCTCTGGAACCGGAGGCAGTATGGTTGCTTGGGGCGACACCGGCACCTATTACACCACTATTCCTACAGCATCCAGTAGAAGAACTCTTTCTTTTAATCCAACTTCGTCCACCCCTGTAGGGCCCTATAAACACGTCGTCATATCTGCCCCAACTTCAGAAGAGGTTGACGCTGCTTATGAAGCTATGCCTGCATCTATTCGTGCCAAGAATCCGGATATACTCTATTCATCTAACGAACTTTCCGGACTGGAGCATGCAATCTCCGTTGCAGCGGGTAGTAACGCGTATTATGCTGTAAAGGCGAGCACCTATGCTGCTGCGCAAGGCTCTCTGGTAGCATGGGGTAGTGCCGGATCAGATGGCGCCTTGACGGTTCCCACCGGATCTACCTTTGTTTCCGTCCACTCCAGAAACCGCCATGCCGCTGCTAGAAGAGCGGATAATACCGTAGCCTGCTGGGGCGATAACTCAAACGGCCAAGCTATCAGCCCTGCTGGTAATTATTCCATGGTGGCTTGCGGAGATACATTCAATGTTGCCATTGATGCCTCTACTAACAAGTTAGCAGTATGGGGTTCTATATCCTCCGTACCTGTGCCATATTCAAACATTAGATTTACCGCTGTCAGTGCGGGTAAGGCTCACATTGTTGGCCGAGCTCTAGCATACTCTGAGTTTATAGCAGGGGGTACTTTCTCAGTAGTGGATGGAGCCGTATTGGCATTTGGAGATAACGCCAAGGGTCAATGCAACGTACCAGGATTTAGCTATTCCGCACTTAATCGTAGTTTTGTATGCCCTGCTGTAGCTGGCGGAGAGTTCACTGCCTACGAACTTGCTACTAGTGGCTTTGAGATAACTTCTTTCAGCGGTGGTCAACGAGTCGTTGCTATGCTGGATGACTCTAGTGAAGATTTAGAGTCTACGTTTACTCGAGGAAGCGAGCGTCTCGAAGGGCACGTTATTCATAAGTCGGGCCTACTGTGCCCTGCTGTATTGCCTTTGGATCACCCATATGCAATCAATCCCCCTACAATTGGCAGACTTCCAAATGGCGATACAGTCATTAGGCAACCGCAACGTAATCTTGGATTTACTCCCAGAACTTCGCTAATAACAAATGCAACAAATGTTCCTACGGCTTTCCGCCGCGGGGGTAGCAGAAAAGCAAAACTAATTGCAACTGGCAGGTACTACTATCACACCCAAAAGAGCACAAGATATCCGTATGGTGCGGGATACAGCGTAATTGTTGCAGAAGACGGCGAAGTAGTTGTGTTTGGCGGCGATCTGTTGCCAACAAATTGCAACGTATCTACCTACACCCCTCCTAGCGAAGCTCTTGCAATTCGCAATATCGCAGCAGCAGGTATAACCTTTGAAGATGTCATCGCCCAGATTGGTACTTACAGAGGGATCATCTACGCACTCAAGACCACGGGAGATATTGCGCAGTGGGGTTATGACGATGTATCTACAACTTTAAATCCAGAGTTCTACAAAGTAAACCCTGCTCAAAAGCAGTATTTCTCTCTGCCGGATAATTCCTTACAGGACATATTGCCTCGACTCACTGAGTTTGACAATTCTAATATTGCGATGTCCTACGTATCGGGTATTCCAGGGGTTACTGATTCCTGGTCCGTAGATGTCTCTCTTGATCGTTACTTTGACGGCCAGAAGACAAACATCAAGAAGTTCTCCGCGGTAGGTCAGTCTTCGCTCTATTCAATATCCGATCCAGTGCACTTTGCTGAGACTTTCCTAGCTGTAGATACTTGGCCTGGAGATGCACAGTTCTTAGACTCGCAATATATTCTAAGCATTATTCCCCGAGGCGTAGCTTGCACAGTTAACTCGGCATCAATGTTTGCATTGAACTTAGACTCTAAGGTGGGCCTACAGAGAGTATTCGTAGACGGAGCCAATATGGGCTCTGATATGACTCAGCCTGCAGACTTCTTCATTGCCTCAAAGCAGGGCACAGATTTTACGTCTTCTGCTCTTACCGTATACGATCCAGTGAAGGTTACTACGGCTAGTGAAAACTCCGGAGCAATTACTTTAGGGTCTTCTTCATCCTTTACTTCTCCTAGCTTCATACGAAATTCATACGGAGGTAGTGCTAAGCTGGAGTTTGTTGCCCCTGGCGGCACATCGGCTCGTACGGGCGGGCGAGTGGCATATCCGGTTGCAATTAATCCTTCGAATATTGCTGGAACAAGAGCATGGTTTAAATACGAAAGCCTACCTGCCGCAGCTGGTAGTCCATTTGTAACAAATTGGCCCAGCAGTATTACAACTGAGGCAATCTCTCTAGCGGAAAGTAGCTCTTCGTTCCAACCCAACGTAGTTGCATTTAACACATCTTTCCGCGGCGCTCAATTTGATACATCAAGTCCAGATCGACTGGCAGCTTCAGCAGCCGTAAGCGTATCTAGCTTTACTTATTTCTTGGTGTTTACAAAGCCTGCAAATATTACAGGTACTCACTGTGCGTTTGGTAAGTACGCTTTACCTTCAGCAGGAAATCCAAGAGTACAGGGTATAGGGTTTAGTATAGGTAGGCCCGTTCTATTTAAAGGAGTGGCCCACGATACTGCAACTTCTGCAGTTAGCCTTAACACTCCTGGAGTTGTTTGTGGTTATTTTGGGAGCAGCACAGATAGCGGAATTAGGCTTAACGGCACCGCAATAACTAGTTACGCTGGTACAGATATTAATACGTTTGTGCCAACAACAGGCATAACTACGGGCTACCATTTAGGCGGTCCGATAGCGGGCCTTTCTACGGCTAACTCTCACGACAATAATGATGTTTATGCTGAAGTTGTTGCCGTCGAAGGCCGCTTGAGCAATAGCGACATAGAGGTTATTGAAGGCTATCTTGCTCATAAGTTTAATCTACAAGGCAGTTTGCCTGCAGACCATCCCTATAAGGTAGCTCCTGCCGTATACGACTCGGTCAGCTCTGTATATCCTGTAGACTTCTTACAAGATCCGTTTATGCTACTTGAGTCCAACCGGCTTACCGGTAGCAGCGGTCAAAGCCAGACTTGGCTTGGTATGTTTGAAGTTAACGTTAAGCACAACACTAAACGTACTTCAAATGGCGGCACCGTAGTCCTAGATCACCATGCACCGCTATTAGCAGAATTTGGGTTTACTGTAGGCATTACTGCAAATGCTATTGCAATGCCGATTACAGCAATATCAAATGCTGTAGCTGCTTTGACAGTAGATTCCGCTACAAATTATTTAGTAGGCGCCGCTACCTGCAGACTGAATACTGTAAGTGCAACTATTGCTAAGCAAAAAGTATTGCCTGCAACCTCAGTTATATGCAGTGCTTCAGTTTCTACTATGACTATGATCCCAAGAGTGGGTCTAAGAGGATTCGCTTTTGGCACTCTCGGTATCTTCGGTTCTGAGGACTGCGATCCAGTTTATGGATGCCTAGGCGTATCTGACCTGCCTCCAGAACTCACTGTACTTTCTCCAAGCACAGTGCCTGCACCAATTAATGCTGTATTGGCTACAGCTGCATCGATTACTAGAATTGTGACTTTCCGATTTGGTCTAATCGAATGCGAGTTGGATGCAGTGGCTACGATGAGCCCCTATCTGGCCCTACAAGGATCTTGCTCAGCGGTAAGTACTGTAAATCGCGCAACGCTACGTAGTATAAATACGTATCTCGGAGTTTCCAATATACTGGGCGTTTCGAAGACCCAAGTCTGCGTACCAGACTTCTTTATAAACCCACCATCTGCGCCAAAAATTGATAGACCCGCAGCCCCTACACCAAGTTTTTCTGACGGACCAATAGATTTAAGTTTAGTTGCTGGAGGCGTAAATCCAAATTCACTCCCCGGCCCAAGCCAAACTGGTGGCGGATAAATGTACGTTCTCTTAAAATACAGTAAAATAGGCAACCTATGGTAGATCCTTATCTTGAGCTTTTCTCTAAAACCGCTTTCAAGCAAGCAGTAGTCGCTGCTCCAGGTGGGGCTCCGGTACCGCCTCCCGCTCCCCCGGGTGCTCCCCCTATGGATCCAGCTATGATGGGAGGTATGCCCCCGGGTGCTCCCCCTATGGATCCAGCTATGATGGGTGCTGCTCCACCAATGGATATCCCTACAGAAATTGCTAACATTAAGTCTATGCTGCAGCAGCTCATGGATGCGCAGGTAGCAATGATGCAAGCACTTGCTCCTGCTGGCGCCATGCCTCCACCCATGCCGGCAGGTGCCCCTCCTATGGATCCCGCAATGATGGGACTTCCTCCAACGCCCCCACCTGGCATGGTCGCTCAGGCTTCCGATGAGTCTGAAGACTTCAACAGCTTTATTCGCTCAGTAACGGAGTTGCTACGGTGAGAGTTAGAACGCAAAAAAGAAATGTTTTGATTCCGGCTAAATATGAGAAAGAGTTATCCTCGATTTTAATTTACGACGATCAAGACAGAGTAGTTTTTGCCGTTACTGAAACACCTGCCGGTACCTATAAGTTTACGCATCTAGGATTGCCGGAGTTTGCTCAAGAGGTCCAGCAGATCACAGGAATGAGTCCTGATGATGCAAAACTTCATATAATGGACTTAAAGCATGGACCCGTTAGTTAAACAATTTTTAACAAAAATGGCCAACACGGATTTCCAGGGTAACCTGGTGTATCCGGATATGAATTTTCAAGATCCGCAGTCTTGGGGTTCTCGCTGGGCTCAGGACGTTCAAGCCTATGGGCATTTACGACCAGGTAGCGCTGAGTACAACGCAGCAATGCGAGCACAAGGCTACAGTCCAGAGTACATGCAAGGCCTCACCTCTTTAGGTCAAAGAGTTTTAACTCAAGCACAAGATCCTGATACTATAAGGGCACTAGCCGCAGGGCAGAATCCTAATTTTGGACAACTAACTACAGGTATAGATCCTGCTCAAGTTTTAGGCGGCTACAAAAACGTGGCGAGTACTGTTATGCCTTCTATAGGCAGAGGACTCTCAGCAGGGGCAGAACAGCTTAATCTAAATCCTTTTGATCTTTTTGGCTTAAGAAATGCTGCGGCTGTCGGTGGAGCGGCAGGTATAGCAGACGCCAGCAATATACGTTCGCAGATCC
>Ga0194115_10005297_pt1 | contig 13473 bp, 12 predicted proteins | sample TA2MahsurfametaG_3_FD_148656 | JGI IMG/M metagenome (GOLD analysis project Ga0194115, IMG submission 148656) | Freshwater microbial communities from Lake Tanganyika, Tanzania - TA2015002 Mahale S4 surface | ecosystem: Environmental > Aquatic > Freshwater > Lake | place: Tanzania: Lake...
CAAATCGTTGCTGCGCGTCAAGAAACGCAAGCTCCATGTCCTGCACAAGCTGTGCTGGCGCCATCCGACCGATCGCCTGGCCGCGGTCCATGCCTGACAGGAACTCTGCGGCGAACTGCGCGTATGGGCGCGGAATCTCAACCAGCTTGTCGTAGTCGCGGAGTGCGCGCACTCCGGCTTCAGCCGCAATCTCGGCACGCTTGACCTCGTTGCCCGTCATGCCCTCGATGAAGTCGAGCACATCGCCGTCTGCACCGCCAGCAGCACCGCCCGCACCTCCAGCACCTGCCGCCATGCGCCGACCAGCACCTGCACCGATGCCGCTGGGTCCAGCGCCGGTTGACCGATAGCGGGCCAACAGCCCGTCGATCTGGCTCAACTCCTGGCTCAGCAGCTTGCGCTTCTCCGCATCGCTCTGCGCTTGAAACTGCTCGTCTTCGCGTAGCAGATCAAAGGTCTTCATCTTGAAGACCGCCGGATGATAGCGGAAGTAAAGCTCCAACGCCCTGGTCGTGGCCGTCTGGCCTGGGCCCAAGAACGAACGGGGCTGGTAGGCAGGAATCGCTGACGGGGGCAAGGGCATGGTTTACCTCCGAGGGCCGAACGCGCGGGCCATCTGCATCGCTGCCTGCGCCTGGAACAGCTGCGCCTGTGCATCGCGCATCTGCTGACTGCCTGCTGCTGCGTTCATCATCTGGTTGAAGCCGGTCTGCATCTGTTGAGCGCCATAGACGGTGCCCGCGGTCGATGCTGCTGCGCCGAACAGGTCGGCGACAAGCTGGCGGTTGGCCATCTTGCGGGCGGCTTCAGCGTCTGCCGCGCGCTGCTGCAACTCAAGAAGCTGCTGCTCGTTGCGGGCCAGCGCTTCTTGGTCGGCCTGCGCAATGATGCGCTGCTGCTCGCTGAACGCGCGGCGCTGTGCATCCTGCTGCGCCAAGTCCTGCATGAACAGGTCGCGTCCAGTGTACGCGCTGTTGGCTTGTGCTTGCTGCAGTTGCCGCGCTTGCAGGTCGGCCATCGCGCCAGCACGCTGCGCTGCGCCCGTGCTCTCCATCAAGGCACGCTGGCTCTCCGTCAAGCCGAGCTCGCCTTCAGCTTCGCGCGCCTGCAGTCGGTTCAGCCGACGCTGGAACGCTCCTGGCATCATCGCTTCAGCTTGCTTCCGTGCGGCTGCTGACTGCGCGATGGCGCTACCAGCGGACGCCGCGCCCATTGCGATCGGAAGCGCCAAAAGGGGAAGAGCCATGCTTCACCTCACAAGTAGTAGACTTCGAGGCTGATGCCCCAATTGACGATCGCGCTGCGGTCGATGGTGCTCAAATGCACCAGCCCGACTGCCAGCTTGTCGGTCCCAGTGAAGACCTTGACGCCGCTCATGTTGCCCCAGCCGAGAATGGAGTAAGGAGTTGCTGGCCCCCCTGGCGGATTGTTGGCCTGCCATCCATTGTAGCTTTGCACGACTTCCTGGGAATAAGGCTGGATGATTGACTTGACGCCAGTTCCTGCAAGCAAAGAGCTGGCTGAGTATTCCGTCACCCACATGTGGGCATCGGAACCGAGCGATCGGTCACCGTTATCGGGGCCGTTGGCGGACTCCATCCACCAATGAAAGATGATTGTAGCTTGGCGGCGCAGATCTACAGAGAACGTGGTCTGCGGCACAACTTCCCAGCTCTCGGTGTCGGTGTTGCCGTAGCGCTTGCCCGTTAGGAAAGCCGACCCGAACTGGCAGCGGACTAGCGCCCCTCCGTCCCATTGGCTGCCCTGGTAGCCGGTGACGCCGTGTTGCACGCCCGAAAATGCGTCGATTACGGGCTGCTGGATGTGCCGAGTCTGCACCCACGCCGCCGACAGCAAATCGGCGCCGGCCACTCCTTCGTGCAGGTAGATTCTAAGCGCGTCGTCGTTGCCCTTGACCGCAGTTGCCGAAAGCGGGGTGTTGTTGGCGAAGACGTTTGGTGCGCTGTACGCCATTCAGGACCTCCGCATCTGCACAGCAGACATGCGCCCGCCACGCGCGAGCAAAAAATACAGCGCGTCGCCCTGCGTGTAGTCGTAGACCAGCAAGTTTTCCTGGTTGCCCGCCGGGTTGAAAAACGGGTGCAGCAGCCCGGTAATCACAAGGCGCACGCCAAACACGGTTAGCGCGATGTTGGTGGTGAAGCAGTACATGCCGTACGGTGCGTACCACCCATGCGCTTGCGTCGACAGCGTAGTGCTCACCTTCCCGTTTCTCGCGTTGCCATCCGAAGTGACTTGATAAGGCGACACAACCGTGCCCGCGGCGAGGCGCTCCAGCTCAAATCCATCCTTGGCCGTGCCTTTGACGCCGAGTTCTGGGTCCATCTGCCCACTCACCGCTACCCAGTTGGTCAATGCGTTGCTGGTGATGTCCCATTGCAGGTAAGCAAGCCAGCAATGGAAGCCATCTGTCACGATGTGGCTTGGGCCTGCAGCTCTGTCTTCAAGCGTGTACTGGCCCATTGCCCCAGGGTTCAGGTACGGAGTCGGGGGCGCCATGCCGATGAAGCTGACCACACCTAAGTTCCACCACACGCGCAACACGTCCCCACCCACCATCGGCCAGCCGCCTGGCCCGAAGTTCAGGAACGTAGGCGTGCCTGCCGCGTTGCTGACGCTTGTGACTATAGGAGGTGACGCCGTCGAAGATGGGTACTGGACCAAGGGCGCTGTGTGCAGCATGTTCGCGTCGCCGAGCAAAGCGACCGCGCTGAACTTGACGATTGAGACATTGTTGAGGTGCGGCAGGTCGAAAGCCTGGTCGCGCACGTTGTTCTCGTCAATCGCTCCTGTCTGCGCATAGTCATTGTATGTAGCGTTGAGCACGCTGTCGTCGATGACTTCGCCTGCGTCAACTGGAGCGCGGACAATGCGACTCATCGGAACCGTCCGATTGCGAACACGCGATTGGCAAAGAGGTGGCACTGCATGAGCAGTTGCGGCGAGCCAAACGCGGTGACTGGATCATCGGGCCCAGCAGGCCCAGGTTTTGCCTGCAAGGTCAACGTGACCGGCCCGCTGGGCATCTGCTGCGCGCCAGAGATCATGAAGTGGTCCATGGCCTTGGCGGGTCCGATACGCTCAGCAACGATGGCTCCATTGTACATGATGCGCAGCCCGAGAAACTTCTCATTGGGCGCTCCCGTCTGGCCACCGCCTGCGAAGGTCGTGTTGTACGTTTCGTTGAACCCGGTCTGAATGGCGCAGTTGCCGTACCATTCGCATAGCAGATTGCCGCCCTTGAACGGCTGCAGCGTGGTCTCGAAGCAGGTAAACCAGCCCGATCCGAAGTTGCGATAGTTGATTGCGCGCCATTGTTCGGGCCGGGTGTCAACGGCTGCGGCGCGGTAGCGGGTCTGCTCGCCAGCAGCGCCGATGACGCCAGTGCTCCAGAGATTGAACAAGTAGCACTGGTGCAAGCAAGCTGGAGAAAGCTGCGTTTGAGCAAGCGCTCCTTCTGGCAACTGCGACCGATCGAGACCGACCATCTGGCCACGGAAGGCTTGATGCTCCGCGTTGAACTGTTCGGCCTCAACGGTCTGCGCATTACGCGCGTCGTGCTGGGTCCATTGTTTCATGTGGTCCGTCCTGCGATGACGTTGGTGCCGCGCGCCGTGTACTCCAGCTCGTAGCCGACCAGCACCAGATCATCAGTCGTGGTCAAACGGAACTTGAACCAACTGCATGATCGCTGAGCAACCGCAATGCGAATAGGCGCAAGGCGGGTGTCTTGCCATGTGTCCGAACCGATGATCGCTGTGCCGTAGACCGCTTGTGGGTTTTCGTCGGGCGGCTGGGCAAGGTAGACGTTGTTGGTGCCGATGGGTTCATACTCAAAGTCCTTGAAGTCATCAACAACAAGCGCAACGCTGCCTGTGGTCATAATCCACAGGGTGATGTACTGGACTTGCTTCTTGACCTGTGCGTCGCCGAAGTCGTGCCACGCTGTTTCGTACACCGACACTGGCGGATCGCCAGGCTTGTACTCATCCTGCACAATCGTTCCACCCATGGCCCGTGTGCCGCTCAACACGAACAAGCCTGCCGGTTCGTTCTGGCCCACCTGGTTGCCCGTGTGGTGGCCGAAGACCAGTGTGCCGTTGAACAGTCGGTCAATGCAGCCAACCGGGAAGCCGCTGCGAACCGACCAGCCTTCTTTTTCCACATGGTAGACCACGCCCAGGTTCGGCCGGTCATCGCCATCAGCGGGGAAGTAGCAATGATACGCCCGCTCGATGGGGCTGTACTTGCCGACCGCCCGCGCTGCACATTCCTTGGTGAGCCGCTTCAGCTCTGCGCTGATCGGTGCGCCGACCTCCTTGAGCTGCACCGTCGAGCCGCCATCGAGACCACCCGCAATGCTGTAGATGCCATCGAGCGCGAGAAAGAACACGCCCTGCCCAGGCACCGCGTCGATGGTCTGCGGCGAGCGGCAGGCGATCTGCTCGCTTAGCGACTGCACGCTGAAGTTAGGGTAGCTGCCCGTGACGATGTCGATGCCGTTTTCGCGAAACACCAGCAGGTTGTTGTAGTGCGCGTACAACCCCGTGACCGCCCCGCCGTTGCTGGCCAAGGCGATGTAGTCGGCCGCACCGAACTGGTCGATGAACGTAGGCACGCTGTAGTAGAGCCGGTTTCCTTCGTCAGCCCCCCCGTCCAGCCACAAGCAACTTTTGTAGATTGCGCAGCATCGAGCGCGGGACGCAGGGAAGATGACGCTATCGACAAGCTGGGGAGCAGGGACGCTGAAGCTGACCTCGCGCCGCGCGCAATGGAACAGCTCTTCGACGTTGTTGCGGACATCGGCGATGAAGTACAGCTCGCGCTCTCCGTTGAGGCTGCCGTAGATGCGCCGAGCTACGGTGCCGGGCGGCCCCAGCGGGATGCGGATTGACGGCGCGTAGCGCACGTTGTTGTCTCCCGCTTTGATGGCCCACACCACTTCGACGGTGATGGATTGCGGGCTGACGCTGCCTGTGTCGCTGATGAAGCTGACGGCAAACTGAAACACATTGCGCTCATCCGCAGCGCCAGCTTCTTCTGCGCCCATGCCGAAGATGTTGGGGAACACGCTGGCCTTGCCCGCGGCCGGATACCAGTTGCTTGTGCTGTCCCCTGTGTACTCGTTGGCCGAGGCCATCGGGGTGCCTGCATCTATGGTAGCCACGCGCAGAGGATTGGGCTGCGGTGGTGGACCATACCAGCCGATCTGGCGAGACAGTGACGCGAGCTGCGCAGGCGTGACTTCAACCGCGCGCGGCAACGGCCAGGGCCGCACGATGATTGGGCTGTCGTAGCCGTTGGTGATGATTACCCGGTCGCCGTACTGAGCGTAGACTGAAGCAGTATCCGTTGCCGTAGGCGCAAACCGCGAGCCAAGGTTGAAGATGACGTTGGCCTGGCCGACCTCGTAGTACAGGAACAACGCGCCGCCGCTCTCAAACAAGATGCTCTGGCGCGCACCACCTGTGCTCTGCTGCATGACGAACAAGCTGTCGATGCGGCCCAAGCCGCCAAACGGGGTGAAGCCATCGGCAGGATCGGGCCGGTACTTTTCGTAGCCGATGCGCGAACTCAACCCCAGCGTGCTGCGCTCGACCGTCCAGTTGTCGATCAGATTGGCGCTCGTCGGTTCTTGCGGGAGGCTGTGCTCCATCCCGCCGACGACGCGAACCTGCAAGGTCTGGCCTTTCATGTATGCACCAGCGTCTTGAATCGACCGTAGCCGTTCGCGCCCATGTTGGTCATCCAGTTGCCCTTCACGATGCGCCGACTGGTGGAGATCAGGTATCTGCGCTCCAACTGCATCAACTCAATGTCATACTTGCGCCGGTAAATCTCGGCTTGCACCGGGTTGTCGTGCTTGACCAGCACATCGGCGAGCGCTCGATACGCGATGACCATGCGATGCGCTGGCGGAATGAGCGACACATCGTTGTCCTCCGCCAGCGGCAGATGCCGCACCATGTACCTGACCTGAAACACATAGTCCTTGTCTTGGCGCGGGTACAATCGGATGCGCTGGGCGAAGCCATCCGGGTTTCGCATGCGCTCGTCATTGAACAGCGTTTCGTTGCTGGTCAAGTCCGTGACGGACAACGCGATGGTGCGTGGTGCGATGTCAGTCGGTGCGAGCTGCATCTTGGCGCCAGGGGTCAGCGGGTCGTTGAGCAGCCGCCATGCGTGAAAACCGAATGTCGGAGCGCGCCAGTAGTAGCGCTTGTAGAGCCCGCTGTTGGTGGTCTGCGAAAACGGCGTCAGAAGGAAGTCCTGCACATCGGTTGCTGTCAACGACACAATTTCGCCAGGGGCGCTTTCGCGACCAGCGAAGACCAGCGTGCTGCAGAACTCGACGGTGCGGACGCCGCGACCCACAGCGGCTGCTGTGCTCAGCGAAAAGTTGACGCGCGGCCCGCGCAGATGAAACGGATCGTACCAAATCCAGTAGATGGGCAGGTTGATCTCGCCAAGGGGCAGGTTCCACCATTCGTCTTCGTAGCGCGTCAGGTTGTCGAGCAGACCAGGATCGTTGGGCGTGCGCGCTTGCGTGCGCCGCGCCACACCGAGCACCGAAGTGCAATCGCCTGGCAGGTCGATGTAGCGGTTGATGACGGTCGCTGCGTAGTTGCCCGTTGGCTCTGCAAAATCCGTGTCGATGCGCAGGTTGGTGTCGCTGACAACATTCGTGATGATGAACGTCAGCGTGTCGCCCGCTGGCAGCGTGACCTCGATCTCTTGCCCTGCCATCCAGCTTAGGAAGCTGCCTGGCGCTCCAGTCACAACCTGCGTCGATGTCGTGAACCCAAGCGTGGTGAAGACCACGTCCTTGTACACCTCAACGTCGACCACCTTGTTGATGAACGTGAACGGCTTTTCTTGGCAGATGCAGCGATCGGCCTCGTTGAGCAGCGCGTCCACCTGCTTGCTGTACACCGGGTTGGTCGGGCTGTAGTCGAGGATGTTAGCCACGAACTCGCGCAAGTCCCTGAGCGATGAAGCAGGCATGGTGGCTCCTATGCAAAGGCCCCGCCCGCGCAAGGCGGACAGGGCCGAGTGTAGCCTGTGTGAGCAGGCCAGCGGGGATCAGAAGTTCTTGACGACCACGACCCGCCGCAGACCAGTGCCAGCAGCAGCAGCGATGGTTTGCGCCAGCACACCGCACACCGGCTGGGTCGACGCCGCCGAAGCGACATCGGCCACACCAGCAGTGTTCGTGATGGCCAGAAGCGTGCCAATGGCGCTGCCAGCACCCGCGTTGTCGCTGCAGAAGGCAGACGCCACGCCGCTGATGACAACGTCGATCCGGCTGCCGATGGTCAGCGTGCCGGTGGTCTCGGCCGAGCGCAGCACAACACCAAACGGCGTGCGCACGGGCGAGCTGTTGAGATCCGCCTTGAACACACCGAGCGTCACATCGCTGTCTGCGACGGCTGCGTAGTCGAACGCGACCCAGTCACCGATCAACAGCGTTTCCTTCGCAATGAAGGTCTCGATCTGTCGACGGTTCGACGACCCCACAGCGCTCACGCTGCCAAAGTCCGCGTCGGTGTTGAGGCTTTGGAGGATGGTAGCAGTGGCCATGATCAGGTCTCCGCGTTGACGAGGAAGCCGTGACCGCTCAAGTTGCTGGAGCAGATCTGCATCCGCACCGCAATCTGCGCGCTCATGGCGGCATAGCCGCTGATGCTCTCCATGTCGCCCAACTCAAACTTCGCGTCGCGGTCGAAGTAGACGTTGAACAGCTTGGAGTTGAGGAAGTACATCGACGCCTTGTTCACGCCGCCGGAGCCGGTAAAGCCAAGGTTCGGCTCGATGTACATCGAGGCGCCGTTGAACTGGAGAGCCAGCCGGCCCGCCATGTTGCGCTCTTCGGTGGCGCTGGTGTAGCGCTCAAGCTGTTGGAGCTCGTCCTTGTAGAGCCCGTAGCTAGTGGGGCTCGCCAAGATCAAGTCAACGTCGCCCTCGGGCGCGAACTGCTGACAGTCGATCAGCAACTGCTGCATGATCTTCAGACCGTTGGCCGCAAAGCTGCCGCTGCGGGTCTGGTTCTGCCAACTGGTCGGGAAGCCCGACTTTGCGATGCCGCCGACCGTGTTGGTCTGGCTGCCGAAGGCAACCTCCTCGAACCAGCCCGTGGCGCCGTCGAGACCGTTCAAGGTCTGCAGGTCGGTGAGGATGGTAGAGTTGCCAGCGATCAACTGCTTCTCGACTTCGCGCTTGAACATGCCCATGGTCTGCTTGAGCCGAGCTTCGGCAATGCGCACAATCGCGCGCTCGCCCTTGTTGCTCAGCTCTTCCTTGCGGGTGATGACGACCGGAGCGGTCGCGTCACACCAGCTGTAGGAAGCAGTGCGCATCGGGTCCTTCACCGCAAGCGACACGGCTTCGTAGCCGGTAGTCAACTGGGTGATGGTGGAGTGGTCGGTCAGGATGACAGGGCTGTCGACGTACGAACCGCCGTCGACCTCTTCGACGTTCCCAAGCCGCTGCACAGCATCCAAGAGCGGAATGATGCGGAAGGTGTTGTCAACTTCCTTGTCCCGCAAGATGCGCAGCGTGCTTGCAAGTACGTCGTTCTGCACACCAGTAGTGGTCGGCATCGAACTTCCTTGCTGAAGTCAGGGGAGGAGGGGGCGTGTCCGCAAAACGGGGCCGACGCTTTGCCTCAAGCGTGTCCGTTGGGGGCTCGCGGCAACGCGTTGATACCGTAGCTCAGGCACGAACCTTCTTCAACTGCTGGTAAATCTCCCACGCGCTACCTTCGCGAATGTCGGGAGACACGACCTCGCGGCCCGGTTTTGAGCCGCGGTCGCCGATGACCGCCGCCCGCTGCATCGCGCGCTTGCGAATGTCGGCCTTGGCTTGCTGCTCTTGCGATTGCTTGCTCAGCATTTTGCCTTTGACCATCCAGTAGGCTGCATCGAGGGAAAGGTTCTTGTCGGCTTGCAGCGCAGCGAAGACTTGCGACTTGATAGCGGGCTCAAGCAGGTCAGGGTGCTCTGCCTTGAAGCTCTCGTATCGGGTAACAGCTTCGCGCTTCTGCTGCTGTTGGTTGATGGGCTCCAGCACTTCTTTCAGCCGCTGCGCGACCTTGGCCTCAATCGCCGCCTGGATGTGCTCGGGGTTGAACGGGTCGAAGTCTTGGGGCATCGTGCCCGCTTGCTTCGCCAGCGTGTCGAGCAGTCCGCTGTTGGCCAGCGCTTGCTGCTGGGCTTCCAGGTTCTTCTTCTCGCGCGCAAGCTCCTGCGTCTTGCGGGTCATCATCTTGCGCATCTCGGCCATCGCCCGTTGGACTTCGGGCGGCTGCGAGGCGTAGACGGAATCCCACGATTCGCCGTCGCGCAGCCCTTCGGGCTCTGGTGGCGGGGCTGACGTTGCCTCCCTTGCCAGCCGCGCTTGCTTCGCTTCGTATGCGTCAAGCAGGCGGTTGACCTCGGCCTTGTACTTGTTGCCGGCTTCAACGCCCCGCTGGCCTGCATCCGCCGGGGTGGCTGCTGCCACCTCGTCGGGTGCGTTGGTGGGTGCGGCTGCCGTGTCCGGTCCTGCCTGCGTCGACAGGTTGGGTGCAGTCGTCATCTGGGTCATTAGGCACGCTCCATCATCAAGTCTTCGGGCGAAGTGTCGACCTTGACTTCGACCTCGGTTGCGCCGCCTTCGCCGTTCATCAGCTCAGCAAACTCTGGGCTGTTGGCCAAGGCGTCGACCTTGCCAGCAAGCAGCGCAACGTCGCGATCGTTGGTGATGTTGCTCAGCGTGATCTCGATGTTGGAACCGCTCTCTGCCGCCGCATCGCTCAGCATCGCAAGCCCGCGCACGAACTCGACAGGGAACGCGGTCTGGTCGCCGCTGAAGGTCGGGTAGTCGCCTTCCATGCCGCCGGCCTTCATCGCCTTGTTGAAGGCTTTGACCAGGCCGTTGAGCGCACCCGCGCTGAACTTGCCCTTGGGCACCTCAAGCATGGCGTCGGCTTCGTCCTGCAGCGCACCAGCCGCATCGCTGTACTCGTCTTCCATCATGGCCATGTCGTCTTTCATCACGCCCTCACACTTCAGGGTTGGGGAAGGTCTCGGCCATCGCAATCGACGTCGAGCCCGTGTCTTGTAGCACACGCTGAAAAGTCGAGATGTTGCGCTCGTGCCGGTCCTTCTCGCCAGCAACGCGGCTAATCTCGCGCTCCACCTCGCCGTCTTCGACCTCGCGCAGATTGCGCGCAGCCATGACCTGCTCTCGATGCTTGCGGTCGCGCAGCTTCATGTTCAAGCCGCGGTCATGGTAGCCGTCCCATGGCGTGTCGCCCCACGACCACACGGTCTTGGCCGGCGCTGACACCAGCCGCACCAGCAAGCCGCCGCAAAGCCTGCACAGCACTTCATCATCGCGGCGCTCGTACTTGCGCACAAGCTCAACTGTCTGGCATGAGCACATGTATTCGTACAACGGCATCAGACAACACCTCCCTGCGGCAGGATGCTGGCGATGTTCTCGGGCGATGGGCCGGCCAGCATGTTCGCCATCGCTTGCTCTGGTGCTGCGGGCAAGCCGGGTGCTTGCGCCGATGCGCCGGTTGCTGGCACATCTTTGGGCAAGAAGTCCTCGGGCAAGTCATAGCTGCGCACCAGCGCCTTGAGGATGGTCGCGGGCTGCACACCGAGCTGCGTCAACAACGGCACCAGGGCTTGCAGCTCCTGCTTCTTCACGCTGTCGCTCATCGGCGTGCTGCCGCTGTCTTGCGCGTAGAACGCAAAGTCTGCGGTCAGGTCATCGGCGCGCACGACTTGTGCTTTGCCCTGCAGCCGCACGATGATGTCGCCGTTGTCCATCAGCGTGGCCAGCATGACAACGTAGGTCTGCGCTGCCTGCGCAATGGCCGCATCTCGTTCACGGGCTTGGCGTCCGATCTCGCTGGCGCTGTATGCCGCAAGCGCGGTGACTTCGGTAGCGGTTGCCTTCGTCGCCTGCCCACGGGTGAACGGTGCCATCACGCTGCCGCGGCTGAAGTCGCTGTCGACTTGCTGCAGGTAGGCTTCAAGCTCTGGTGGCGTCGGGCTGTGCGGCACGGGTGCAATGGCCGTGCGCATGTCTTGGCCTTCGCTGGTCTCGATCTCGATAAACTCGCCGTCTTGGCCTTGGGCGATCTTCGCCATGGCTTCCGGGTCCAACACGCCCTTCTTGACCATCCATTGCCGCGCTGCCTTCCGCACGCCGTTGGCTTGGAACGTGCGGATGGTGTTGACCTCGACGACTTGATCGTAAACACGGCGCAGCGCGCTGTAGCCGCGCAACGGTTCGTCGGGCTCGCGGCTCATGTAGATGGGCACGATGGGCACGATCGGACGATCGCTGCTGGTGCGGAACGGAATGTCGGCGAACTTCTCTTGCTCGGGCTCGCTCTCGTCGTCGCCATCGGTCGCACCGATGTAGAGCGCTACGCCGTCGTACAGGAACTTGTTGCCCTCCAAGAAGTCGGGCGACCACACCAGCATTTTGTCGACTACCAAGTCGTAGAACTCGACTACCAGGATGTAGTCATCCGTGACCTGCTCCACCGGGTCGGTTGCACGTCGGTAGGCTGGCGTGTTGTCGTCGTCTTGGTTGTCGAGAAACCGGCTGAACGTGCGCTTGCTGTACTTCTTGTTGCCGTACTTGGTCTTGGCGACAGCAAGGGGCAAGTAGTAGCGATGCCCGATGTAGCGCTGGGTTGCCCAACTGCTAGCCGTGTCGTCCACCAGCACATCCCATGGGCAAATCGGCGTCATGTCCACACGGTTCAGCACATCGGGCGCATCGCTGGCTGTCAGCTTCAGCGCTGCCCAGGGGTAGATGAGCGCTAGCCGCATGCCGTCCTCAATCTGGCGGCGCGTCGAGATGAGCCAGTTGTTCGCGATCTCCTGCGTGAGCTCCGCGTTGCCGTCGCCGCGGATGTCGGGCTTGACCACAACGGACGGGTCTCGCACGAACAACGAAGCAACGTAGCTCTCAACCAGTTCATAGGCGCGGCTTGTCTCGATCAGCAAGCTGTCGTCATAGTCGGGGTTGCGCTTCCAGTAGCGCATCAAGTATGCGTTGCGGAGTCGGCGCATCTCGGGGCGGCGGTCGTCCCAATAGCGGCTGTGCGCGTCGTAGAGCTGTCGTGCGACCTTCGGCGTGATCATGCGGTGGTTCTCCAGGGTAGGGCCTTGCTGCGGATGCGGGCAACGCGTCGGTCTCGGATGAACGCGTCCATGCTGCTCTGCTGCGCTTCGCGTCGCTGGCTTGCGGGTGCTGCTCGCACGCATCGGTACGCAAGAGCCATGGCCATAGCAAGGTCGTCGTGCAGGCCGACCGGCGCTTCCGGCGTCACCTTGCGGACCTCCAGCGCACGCAACTCCATCAACGTGTTCTGGTCCAGGCACCAGATCAACCGCCCGCGGATGTGCTCGCGCAAGGTCTCGAACGCATCCAGTTTCGACTTCACCGTGGTCACCCACGGCTTGCCGTTGCCGTCCGACCAGAGCTTGCGGTAGCGCAGCCGGTCCAGCTCGCGCAAGACCACATGGCCGTGGTTGTTGCTCTCACACAGCACTAGGGCGTTGCCGTAGCGCTGGCCTACCGTCGCCACACGGGCTGCCCATTCGTGCGGGGCTACCGTGTTGCTGCGCTCGATGTAGGCGGGCTGCAACGTCGCAAGGTCGACCACACACAGCGCGCTGTAATCTCCTCCGTTGCCGCCTCCAACGTCGACGCCCATGACGTAGCCGCTGCCATGGTCGGGCGGCTCGAACTCGCGCACAGGCCCGTCGAACCATCGCTGGTCGATGGCGTCCAGGTCGGCAGGGTCCAGCCATGTCGATTCGCGCGACAAGAACGCATCATCCATGCAGGCCGGGTACTCGCGTCGGAACTTGGCAAGACCCAACGTGGCGACCTGCTGCCGCCTCCACCACAGCTGCGCGTCATCCAGGCCATGCCGGTCTGCAAGGGCCTCCTCCTCTTCGGTCCACTGCAGGCCGGCGGGTATGTCGTCATCGCGGTAGGGCGCGTGCTGGTGCCACCAGTAGGTGAAGAGCGTCCACCCGTTGTCAGGCGCTCCTTCGATCAAGCGGTGGAACGCATCGCCTGGCGCGTTCACCGTCGACTCGATGACAAGCGGGCCGTCACCGACCGTCGACAGCGACTGGGCCAGCACTTCGTCCGCGTCGGTGTAGAACGCGAACTCGCTCAAGTGCGCGCCGCTGAACTCGAATGACCGAGTGCCTCCCCGTCCACCCGTTGTGAAGCTGGACACTCCAGCCAGCGTGTCCGCAAAGACGCTGTCCGTCACGCTGTCGACCTGCAGCGGACGCTGCAGCAGACGGGGCAGCTCGTCCAGCCATCGCCTGTCGAGGCGCCGTAGGTTCTTGGCGCTGCGGTCGTGGAATGACAGCACTGCGAACGTCTGCGGGTCCTTGGCCGTGTAGGCACGGTGGAACTGCC
>Ga0194115_10005299_pt1 | contig 13470 bp, 10 predicted proteins | sample TA2MahsurfametaG_3_FD_148656 | JGI IMG/M metagenome (GOLD analysis project Ga0194115, IMG submission 148656) | Freshwater microbial communities from Lake Tanganyika, Tanzania - TA2015002 Mahale S4 surface | ecosystem: Environmental > Aquatic > Freshwater > Lake | place: Tanzania: Lake...
TGCTGAGCATACCCACGCATTTTCAATGGTTTGGGAAGCCCTACCGCCTGGCTTTTTATTTGGATATTCTCTTGCAATTGGGCTTGGTTTGGACCGCTTCCAAAATATTGTTACGAATTGCAGATTTCGTTGCGGGGGTTTGGCAAGACAAGAGCGAAATTAACAGCGATCCTGCCAGAGCCCAATGGGTCCCGTACATCAAGGACGGCATCAAGGTGGCCGTTATTTTGTCAGCCTTTCTCTTTGTTATCGGTATTGTGTTCCAGGCCAATATTGCGGCCTTGGTGGGCGGTTTGGGGATAGGAGGACTTGCGGTGGCCTTGGCCGCGCAGGAGAGTCTTGCCAACCTCTTGGGGTCCTTCACCATCTTCCTCGACAAACCCTTTACGGTGGGGGATACCATTGAATTCAAAGGAATTACCGGAACAGTTGAGCATGTGGGCTTTCGTTCAACCCGCATGAGGACCCTGGATAAAAGTTATGTTACCGTTCCCAACAAGGCCTTGGTCACCGAGCCCCTGAACAACATCACGGAAAGCACCCATCGCAGGGCCGCCTTCAAATTGGGCCTCGTTTATCAAACCAAGCCCGAAACCCTTCGAGCGATTATTCGGTCCATACGGGAAATTCTGGAAGCCAATCCCTTGATTGAAGAAAATCCTACCGTAACTTTTTTTGGCTATGGCGAAAGTTCCCTTGATCTTCAAATCATTTATTTGGTCAAAACGTCGGATTATGACGAATACCTTCAGGTGAGAGAGGTGGTGAATTTCGAGATTTATCGCATTGTGGATGAGCATGAAACTGATTTTGCCTTCCCCACGCGCACCATGGTGACTGTACACGAAGATGGTTCCAAAACTTAATTTCCAAAAGGTAGCCTGGGGGAGTGCCGCCTACGCCCTCACCGTGGCTCTTCGTTACGATATGTTACGGGAGCCTCTGGGTTTGCATTTTAACTTGAACGATTTGGATTACGAACAGGACTCGGTGCATTGGGCGGGATTTAGCGAAGAAGGCGAGGTCTTGGCCTGTTTGGTCCTGCGGCCTGCCTCCACGACTTCAGTTCTTCCCGAGCGTTATTCCATGGAAGAAGCCTACCAAATGCGCCAAGTGGCCGTTAAACCCAGCTACCAAGGCCTCGGATTGGGCCGTGCATTGGTTCTTCATTCCCAGAATTGGCTTCGTGATCAGCTCAAGGCCCGCCTTGTTTTTTTGCATGCCCGGCCCCAAGCCGTGGGTTTCTACCAAAGGCTGGATTACCAGACCTACCACGAACCCCTTATGGAAGTGGGCCTTCTGCATACCCGGATGTTCATAGATCTCCAATCCCCCGTCTAAATCCTGATGAACGCCATCGCCCTCATCCCTGCGCGTTTGGAGTCTTCCCGACTCCCTCGCAAAATGCTCGCCGACCTGGGTGGGAAGCCCCTGATCGTTCGCACCCTGGAGGCTGTTCGTCGCGCTTCGTGTTTTGATGAAGTTATCGTTGTTACGGATTCCACGGAAATTCTGAAGGCCGTCCAATACCACGGAGGTTCGGCGGTTCTTTCATCTCCCGATCACTGCAGCGGCAGCGATCGCCTGACCGAAGCCTTACAATCCCTTTCCCTAAGCAACCGTTACGATGTTGTGGTCAACATTCAGGGTGATGAGCCCCTGGTCCCGGCCTCGGCTTTGGATGGCCTGGTGGCATTGTTCCAAGACCCTGCGGTTCAGGTGGCTTCGGCTTGTTGCCCATGGCCCGAAAACGAAAGCGCCCATAACCCGGACCGGGTCAAGGTGGTCCTGGACGCCCAAGACCGTGCCCTCTATTTTTCGCGGGCGGCCATTCCGGTTCAACGCTCGGATTCCGATCGACCCGCCGAGCGATTCCTGCATGCAGGCCTCTATGCCTATCGACCTGCCCGGCTTTTGGAATTTACACGTCTGCAGCCGGCTCCTTCCGAAGAATCCGAAAAACTCGAGCAGTTGCGCTTTTTGCACCACGGGATCCCGATCCACATGCTCCGACTGCTCGAGCCTCTGCCATCGGGGGTGGATAATCCCGATGACCTCGAACGAGTGCGCGCTTTTTACGGAAGCCCCAGCTCTTTGCGCTGAATGGGGTCGATGCCCGATGGGGCATCAATCATCACATCTCGACCGGCGTTGTTTTTGGGGAAGGCAATAAAATCCCGGATACTTTCCTGGCCTCCAAACAAAGCGCAGAGCCGATCGAAACCAAAGGCAATGCCCCCATGCGGTGGTGCACCGTATTCAAAAGCTTTGAGCAAAAAACCGAACTTGGCTTGGGCGTCGTCGGCCTCAAAACCAAGGAGTTCGAACAATCGGGCCTGCAGGCTTTTGTCGTGTATACGAATGGAGCCTCCGCCAATTTCTGTGCCGTTCAACACCATATCGTAGGCATTGGCCCGCACCTTGCCCGGCTCGCTTTGCATCAAGCCCATGTCTTCGGGCAATGGCGATGTAAAAGGATGGTGCATCGCGACCCATCGCCCACTTTCGTCATCCCAATCCAACAAAGGAAAATCCACCACCCACAAGGCTTTGTACGTATCAGGCGATCGCAGTCCGAGTCGCTGCCCAATTTCAAGGCGTAGTTCTGCAGCGGCTTTGCGCGTCAATGCCTCGGGGCCAGCCAAGACCAACATCAAATCCCCAGAGCCCAGGCCCGCCCTTGTCATCCAATCCTTCAAATACGCTGCTCCATAAAATTTGTCCACCGACGAACGGTACGCCCCGTCGGCGCTTTCGCAGCGCACCCAAACCATGCCTTTCATGCCCATTTGTGGTCTTTTGACCCAGTCGGTTAAGGCGTCCAATTCTTTGCGGGTCCATGAGGCGCCGCCGGGCACAGGAACGGCAATCACCGCTTCAGCCTCCTCAAAAACGCCAAACCCTACCCCCTCTACCCCCAAACCAGCCCCGGGAACCGCCCCATAGGCCTGACCCCCTTTGAGGGTCAACAGGGGAGCGGTCCAACGCAAATCCGGTTTGTCGTTGCCGTAGAGCAGCATCGCGTCGGCATAGGTCATCACCGGAATTTCACCGATGTCCAAGCCTTTGACCTGCAAAAACAAATGGCGAAAAAGGCCTTCGAACATGGCCAAAATATCCGAACGCTCAACAAAAGACATTTCGCAGTCAATCTGGGTGAATTCGGGTTGACGATCGGCGCGTAAATCTTCGTCACGAAAACATTTGACGATCTGAAAATACCGATCCAGGCCCCCAACCATCAAGAGTTGTTTGAAAGTTTGGGGCGATTGGGGTAAAGCATAAAACTGTCCGGGGTGCATCCGCGATGGGACCACAAAATCACGGGCCCCTTCGGGGGTTGTTTTGATCAAAACGGGGGTTTCTACTTCAATAAACGACTGGCTATCAAGGTATTTACGCACCTCTTGGGCCATACGGTGACGCAATTCCAGCTTGGATCGCACCGGGTTTCGACGGATATCCAGATAACGAAACTGCATGCGCAAATCTTCACCGCCATCGGTTTGGTCCTCAATCAAAAAAGGAGGTAAAGCCGACTCGTTGAGAATCTCGAGGGAATGCACACGGATTTCAATTTCACCGGTGCGGAGGTTGGGGTTTTTGTTATGACGCTCCACCACCAGGCCGCTGGTACGCACCACAAATTCCCGACCCAAGGATCGCATGATCTCCAAAACGTCCTGCGCTGTCTGGCCTTCTTCGGCAACCAATTGGGTGAGCCCATAGCGGTCCCTCAAATCCACCCAGATCAAGCCCCCTTTGTCCCTGATCTTACTCACCCATCCGCAGAGGGTTACGTTATGGCCTGTATGGGCCAGGTTCAATTCATCGCAGCGGTGAGTTCGTAGCATAAATAAGGAGTATAGCCCACAAAAATAGAACTTTCGTCCTTACAGCGCTTCGCTGAGGGCAGGGCTCAAGCCTATCTTTGAAAATGCTCGGTCCCGAAAGCGACGAATATTACATGGAACAAGCCTTACGCTTGGCGCGGCAGGCCTATCGCATGGGCGAAATACCGGTGGGGGCAGTCATTGTCCACGGAGGCAAAATTATCGGGCGGGGTCATAACCGTTGTGAGCAACTCAACGACCCCACGGCTCATGCCGAAATGGAGGCGATCACCGCCGCCACCCACCAACTCAGCTCCAAATACCTCAACGAATGCACCCTCTATGTGACCCTTGAGCCCTGCGTGATGTGTGCTGGGGCTTTGTTTTGGAGCCAAATAGGGAGGGTTGTGGCCGGGGCCTCGGACCCCAAGCGAGGCTTTACTCTTCACGGTTCGCTCTTGCACCCCAAAACAGCCTGGTCCATGGGGCTTCTGCATGAGGAATGCGGCAGCCTGATGACGTCCTTCTTTCAGTCACTACGGCATGGGTGATCGTTGGTTTTACCTCCAAACCTTCTTCGAGGGCCTTTTGGTGGGCATCCCCTTTTGCTTAAGTCTTGGGCCCGTCATGTTTTCGGTCATTCAGAACAGCATTGAACACGGGCGTTTGGTCGGTTTTATGTTAGCGGTCGGGGTTGTTATCGCGGACATCCTTCTCTTGGGAATCACTTTTTCGGGAGTTGAAAATTTAGTGCCCGGGGGCCTCAATTACCGAATACCCGCCCAAATTATCGGGGGCTTACTTTTGATCGGAATGGGTCTTAACAATATTCTACGCAAATCGCGGGCTTCTTACCAAAGCGTCGGTCACCGCTCCCTTTGGCTGTATGTGGGCATGGGTTTTAGCATCAATTTCCTTAACCCGACCAATTGGATTTCGTGGTTAGCCATCATCGCTTACGCCTCCCAGGTTTTGGATTATAATTTCTACCAAAACATGAATTTTTTTGGGGGAATTGTGGTCAGTGTTTTGGCAACCGAAACCGCCATAGCTTTTGCGGCACACCGCATAAAAAAGTGGCTTACACCCCTCATAATGAGAAGAATACACCTTGGAACAGGGTTTGTTTTTGGGGGGTTTGGACTTTATCTTCTGTACCGCTGTTTTTCTTAATCCACCCATGCCTTACGATTTCCATCACGACCACGAATTTTACCTGGACTTCTTGGCACGCAATGCCCGCGATAGCATCATGCCTTTTTGTTTGGAAGGACTGCGGTTCATGGACCCATCGCGAATAGGCTGGGAGGGTTTGGAGGTTTTGGAATTGGGTTGTGGCGAAGGGGGGAATTTACTTCCCTTTGTGGAAGCGGGATGCCGTGGCACTGGTATTGACCTGAACCGAACCAAAATCGAATTTGGTCGTCAAAAAATGTCCACGTACGTCCAGACCGGCCAAATGGATCTGCGTGCTGAGGATATCTATAGCCCCAACATCGAAGAGGAGTTTACGGGGCGTTTTGATTTGATTGTCCTCAAGGATGTCATTGAGCACTTGCCGAACCAGCCAAGAGCCTTAAGGCAAATGCAAAAGTTCCTGAAGAACAATGGTTTACTCTTTATTGGTTGGCCCCCTTGGACCATGCCGTTTGGGGGTCACCAACAAATAGCCGAGGGCTGGGTCCAAAAATTTCCTTGGATTCATCTCCTCCCTCGATCCGTCTATGCGGGATTACTTCAAGCAACCCGCCAAAGCGAGGAAACGCGTCAGGAATTGTTGTCCATTTACGATTGTGGAATCGGCATTCAACGGATGCATCGCATGGCCAAAGATTGCTTGATGCCAGTCCATCGTGAAGTCCATTACTTGATCAACCCTATTTACGCCTACAAGTTTGGCCTGAAAACCCGCAAACAATTTGGGGTCGTCCGGGCGTTACCTTATGTTAGAGACTTTCTAACCACATCAGTTTATCTTTTGTTAAAAAAATAACCAACGGCCTTGGCGTATCGTTCAAGGCGCGTTTTAACGGGTCCATTTCCACCAGCCCCTTACGGCCAATCCCGCAAATACGCAGTATTGTAGCGCGGTGGGTGTCATTCCTTTGTGTAAGTAGAGGCCTACCGACATTAGATTGATAATCAACCACAAAGGCCAATTCCATCGGTAGCCTGCCGCCATCCAGAGCATCGCGGTAATGGCCAAGGCCGAAGTCGTCGTGTCCCATAACACCACCGAACTGTCCGTATAGTTTTTCAGCACAAACCAAAAGAAAAACCAAGCCAATAGACCAAAGCCTAGTCCCAGAACCAAGCCCTGACCGGTCATGGCTTGAACGAGATGGGTTTGGGATTCGACTTGTCTTTGCTTCCACGAGAACCAACCTACAACGCCCATGATACTGTACCAAACATTGATTACCGCATCTGCATAGATTCCGTTAACTGCGCACAAGAAAATATAAAGAATAGTACTTGCTATGCCGCTGAGATAACCGCGTCGAAGGCCACTGCCCAAATCCCAAACCCCCCAAATTCCTAAAATCGCAGCCCCGGTTTCCACCCAAAAAGAGGGTCCCGGTGCTTGCATTATAACTTGGCTTTAACCTCTACACGATCATACCCCTCAATCAAGTCACCAACTTTGATGTCGTTGAAATTCTGGATGTTAAGCCCGCATTCGTAGCCCGTGGCCACCTCTTTGACGTCCTCTTTGAAGCGCTTGAGCGAGGCCAATTCCCCGGTATAAATTACGACACCATCTCGGAGCACGCGGACCTTAGTATTCCGGTTGATTTTACCATCCAAGACCATGCAGCCTGCTACCGTGCCCACCTTGGTAATCTTGAAGACTTCGCGTATTTCGACGTTGGCCACCACCTTCTCTTCTACCGTAGGGGCTAGCATACCTTCCATCGCGCTCTTGATTTCGTTGATTGCGTCGTAAATGATGGAATAGGTTCGAATATCAATTTCTTCTTGCTCAGCAAGACGTCGAACCGAGGCAAGGGGTCTCACCTGGAAGCCCACGATGATGGCATCTGAAGCAGAAGCCAACATCACATCGGTCTCCGTGATTTGACCAACGCCTTTGTGAATAACATTCACTTGGATCTGCTTGGTGGACAGCTGTAACAACGAATCGCTCAAGGCCTCCACCGATCCGTCCACATCCCCTTTGACGATGAGATTCAATTCCTTGAAGTTTCCAATGGCCAAGCGGCGGCCAATTTCGTCCAAGGTAATGTGTTTGCGGGTACGCATTCCTTGTTCTCGCATGAGTTGTTGACGCTTCGTGCCAATTTCTCTTGCGGCAGATTCGCTTTCCGTTACGTAAAAACGCTCTCCTGATGTTGGCGCGGTAGCAAAACCCAAGACCTGCACCGGTTGCGCCGGGCCTACCTGACTGATTTTCTGACCCCTTTCGTTTTGAAGGACTTTCACGCGGCCAAAATGTGCCCCTGCCAAAATGGGATCACCAGAACGCAAAGTTCCTGACTCGATCAAGACAGTGGCAACCACGCCTCGACCTTTGTCCAACGACGCTTCGATGACCGTACCTACAGCACGCTTGTCCGGATCGGCTGTTAACTCCAATACTTCGGCTTCCAATAGTATTTTCTCCAATAGCAAATCCACATTCAAGCCTTTTTTGGCCGAGATTTCCTGGTCCTGGTACTTACCTCCCCAACTTTCGACCAAAATATTCATTGCGGACAATTGCTCACGGATTTTCTCCGCATTGGCTTCGGGTCGATCAATTTTGTTAATCGCAAAAATCATGGGAACACCGGCCGCCTGGGCGTGACTAATGGCCTCCTTGGTTTGAGGCATGACCTGGTCATCTGCCGCGATGACGATCACGACGATATCGGTCACCTTGGCACCGCGAGCACGCATGGCCGTAAAGGCTTCGTGACCCGGTGTATCAAGGAAGGTGATATGCTTACCATCGGGTAAGGCCACTTCGTATGCTCCGATATGCTGGGTAATCCCCCCGGCCTCACCGGCTATCACGTTAGCATTTCGGATATAATCCAAAAGCGAAGTCTTACCGTGATCGACGTGACCCATGATGGTAACAATCGGGGCTCTGGGCTTCATGTTGTTCGAATCGCTTGGCTCTTCCAGCATGGGCTCATCGTCCGCCGCTGAAATGAAGCTAACGTCAAAGCCAAATTCATCTGCTACAATAACAATTGTTTCTGCATCCAATCGCTGGTTGATGGTCACCACAATGCCCAAGGCGAAACATTTCATAATGACTTCCCCTACAGCAACATCCATCAAACCTGCCAATTCCCCCGTGGTGATAAATTCTGTAAGTTGCAATTTGGTCTTGCCATCGCTTGTCTGCTGCGACGAACCCATGTTCGCGGCTTCTTCGCCTTCAAGACGACGCAACTGCTTTTTGAATTTAGCACGGCTGCCTGTTCCCTTCCCTCCTTGGAGGCGGGCCAACGTGGCCTTGATTTGATCTTGAATTTCCTTTTCAGTAGGTTCGGCTTTAGGGCCAGAACCTGCACCAGCAGGTCCTCGACGGCCCGCTTGATCACCAACGCGACCTCGGGGCGGCCTTGCCGAAACTGACCCTACACCGCTGACACTGGGTCTTTGGTTGGGGTCTGCCACAGCTCCTGGTTCTGGCGTACTGCCATCAACCCTTTTCCGTTTTCTTTTGCCCACCTGGTCCGTCGCTGAAGAAGCAACCGGCTTACGTTTTTGGAATTGACTAACATCTATTTTTCCTAAGATGGTGGTTCCTTGCAAACGTTCAGCCACAGCGCGCACCAATTCCTCCGACTTGGTCTCTTCTGCCGAGGGCGAAGGTGGCGTCTCTGCCGTTGGATTTTCTTTTTGGGCAGCGGTAGTAGATTTGGCTCCCCTGGATTTTACTACTGGCTCAGCGCCCTTGCCTTGTGGCTGATTTTCAGAGGCTAGTTCCTGGGCTGGCTTTATTGCTTCCGCATCCGACGAATCGCTTTTTTTCTTTGATTTTTTGGGACCTTTGGTCGCCTCTGAGGATAAGTCAATTTTGCCCACAACTTTAAGCCCTGTTACCGACTCTGCCTTGGCCTCGACCACGGGCTCTAAGGTGGGTATATGGTCCGTGTTCTTTACCGGCCCGGGAACTACGGTTTCAGTTTTGGGGGACTTGGGGGGTTCCGCTTCTGCCTTCTTGGCCTTGGACGGGGTGGTAGCCGTTTTGGTTCCCATTCCTTTGATCAGAACCTCCTTCTGTTCAGCCCTTGATTTAGGCGACTGGCTAACGGATTTTTGGTCAAGCACCAAATCCTCTTTCCCAGCTTTACCAATATGGATTTGGGCGGCTTGTTCTTTGATCTTTTTGTCCTGACCAAAATCCCTCAGGAGCGCCTGGTACATTTCGTCCGTGATCTTGGCATTCGGATTCGACTCGACACTAAATCCTTTGGATGCCAGATGCTCCACCAAGTGCTGAACACTGATGTTGAACTCTGTTGCGGCTTTTTTGACTCTGACGGTTCCTTCGGACATTCTGTTGGGGTCTGGTTAAAAGGTATAGGGCTTAATGTTCTGGGAGCGCTTGATTTATTCGAATTCAGTTCTCAGGATTGCCAAAACCTTGGCGGCTGTTTCTTCTTCAAGTTCTGTGCGCCTTACCAATTCTTCCAGCCCAATTTTGATGACCGACTTTGCGGTATCGCAACCCATGGCCTTGAGTTCATCAAGAACCCATCCCTCGATTTCGTCTGAAAATTCATCCAAATCAACATCGGAATCATCTTCTTGCACATCCCGAAACACGTCAATTTCATAGCCCGTGAGCTTTGCGGCCAACCGAATATTATGTCCCCCTTTGCCAATGGCCAAGGAAACTTGGTCCGGTTTGAGGAACACATTAACCTTCAGGCTTTCTTTATAAATCTCCAAGCTCATCACCCTGGCCGGACTCATAGCCCGCTGGATAAAAAGTTCGAGGTTGTTGGTATAATTGATGACATCGATGCTCTCGTTACGAAGTTCCCTGACGATGCCGTGGATTCTGGAACCTTTCATACCCACGCAGGCGCCAACCGGATCAATTCGGTCATCGTAGCTTTCCACCGCGACCTTAGCCCTTTCGCCCGGTTCCCTAACAATACTTTTGATGGTAATCAAGCCGTCAAAGATTTCCGGGACCTCCATTTCCATTAATCTCGCCAAGAAAGCGGGATCGGTCCGCGAAATAATAATCCGTGGGGTAATGTTTTGCATTTCCACGCGAAGAATTACTGCCTTGAGGGCGTCCCCTTTTTTGTAAAAATCAGCCGGTATTTGTTCAGTTTTGGGCAAAATCAGCTCATTGCCTTCATCATCCAAGACCAATATTTCCTTTTTCCAAATTTGATAGACCTCCCCTGTGATGATATCCCCAACCCTATCCTTGTATTTCTTGTAAATATTGTCTTTCTCTAATTCCAAAATACGCTGTACCAAGGTCTGCCTTGCGGCAAGTACCGCACGACGACCGAAATCTTCCAATTTTATCTCGTCGGATACCTCTTCACCAACCTCGAAGTCAGGCTCTATCAACCGTGCTTCATCCAATGAAATCTTATCCGGCATTCCCAATTCTTCCGAATCATTATCAACGATTTCTCTGTTCCGCCAAATTTCAAGGTCCCCCTTTTCGGTATTCAAAATGACATCAAAGTTCTCGTCTGTTCCAAATTTGCGTTTCACCATGCTTCGGAATACATCTTCCATAATTCTCATCATGGTTGCACGATCAATGTTCCTAAACTCTTTGAATTCAGAGAAAGAAGTAATCAGAACTTGATTTTGATTGACGGGTTGGGGTTTGGTTTTAACAGCCATAACAAGGAAATAAAAGTGTTTTCAAAGGATCAATTAAAGGTATTGGGCGAGAATAGCGCGCTGTTGAATTTTGTTTTTGAATATGGTTTGGAATCTCTATGGATTAATAAATTTTTCTATAAGAATTTTTAAATAAGAACCACGTTGGCTTCTTTGATTTCAGGAAAGGTCATCGTGCTTTCTAAGCCATCTTTTCCTTTCAATACCAATTTTGAGGCATCTGCCTCCATCAAGGTACCCATTAACACAGCGCCGTTGAGCAGCGTGATTTTCAATTGACGGCCTAGATGCTGGGGATACTGCCTGCTCAAAAGCAACGGGGTTTCGGCTCCCGGAGATCCAACCTCCAAGACTATAGGGCCCTGCCAACCATGCTCATCAATCAGTTTACCAAGAGAGCGGTTAAGGGATGCACATGCATCAATATTGACGCCCTGGTCACCGTCCATCTTAACCGAAAGCCTTCGAGAATCGGGAGACCACTGTATCCCAACCACAAATTGCGCAGTTCCCTCCAAGGCGAGTTCGATATGCCCGGCCACTTGGCGCTTTAAATCGGCTAATAATTCCGGGGTCTGGGGCAGCGTCATCTCTTCCGCATCCCGAATCCGGTCTATAGCCCTTGTTTTGCTTGTAGGCTGCGCTTTGGGTGTCATTCCTGTTTGGAATAAATCGTTAGTGGCTGGTTTCAAAGTTTAAACAAAAGAAAAGGGGGCTTACGCCCCCTCCATTTCTACCGCAAATATACAGCTTTTGACTGCCCCTGCGCCATTCGATTTTACCACGACAATAACGGCCCTTCCGCCCCTAAAACCCTTCTAAAACAAAACCGCCCCCTTTCGGAGGCGGTTCTAAATAATGCCATAGAATCTATAAACCCTGGCTTATGGGCAATTTATTCCTCCATTACAGAATGGTGTGTTTGGAATTACATCAGCAAACTCGTCAGCGAATTCACAGTTACCGGCAGTAGCCGTATCCCAGATGATGGCGGTATTACCGGGAGCGGTAACCACAAACCTTACATTGAACAACAATCCGTTGATTGTGACCGGAGTAAGATTAAACCAGGCCGCACGGAATTGCCGTCTTGTAGTGCTGGTATAGGGTGGGTTGGGAGTCTGGTTCGAAAACAAACCGCAATTACTTAGGAATCCAGCAGAAATAGCGGAGTTGAGGCTGGTCACCGCCGAAATACAACGCAGTTTCGTACTATCATAATCCATAGCCAGTGAAATAGCCGCAGTAGGAATTGACCCCATTGTTACGGTCACAGGGACTACGATGGTGTCACCCACGTTACAGGTGCTGCTCAAAACAGGAATAGTCGTCACAACATTGGTACCAGTGCCTACGCATGATGCCGTAATACCGGGTGAGCCGCAAGCTGTAGTGCTAAAGGATTCTTGTGATCCATAGGCCGTACCAACGCTGTTGGTTGCAAAAGCACGCATATTGTACGTTGTGCTAGCGCTAAGGCCGGTGAGGTTGCTGGTGAAAGATCCAGTTCCTGTTCCGGCACTGACCGTAGAATTAGCCGTAGTTGGATTGGCCACAGTACCATATGCCACACCGCGGGCTGTTACCGATGCTCCACCATCGCTGGTCACGTTACCACCCGATGTTGCTGTCGAACAAGTCACTGAGCTGGCAACAGTGGTAGAAACCGAAGCAAGCGTAGCAGGAGGCGCAGAAGTTGTAAACGACAGGTTGCTACCGTAAGAGGTACCCACTGAATTGGTTGCATAGGCACGAACATTATAGGTTGTGCTTGCTGAAAGACCAGTAATGTTACTGCTAAAGGCTCCTGTACCCGCTCCACCGGAAACGGTGGTATTGGCGGTTGTTGGGTTAGCGGCCGTACCGTATGCAACACCACGAGCGGTAACCGAAGCGTTTCCATCGCTGGTTACATCACCACCGCTCACTGCGGAAGATGAGGTAATGGAGCTGATGGCGGTGGTGGTCACGGTTGGGGCAACTTGTTGTACTGCTGTGGTGAAGGTTAATTCGTTACCATAAGCTGTACCTGCGCTGTTGGTGGCATAAGCACGAACAAAATAGGCCGTAGAAGCACTTAGTCCTGTGATGCTGGAGGTAAAAGCGCCCGTTCCTGTGCCGTTGCTGGTCACCGTTCCGGATACTGTAGGATTGGCTGAAGTTCCGTAAGCAACACCACGTGCGCTAACCGAAGCACCACCATCGTTGGTAATGTTACCACCCGATGTGGCTGTGCTGCCCGTAATTCCAGAAACAGCAGCAGTGGTTAAAGTGGCCGTACATGGGGTAAATTGAAGCGTGCCGTTGCACACAAACAAAGATGCTGGACCGTTAGGAGTTCCTGATGGAATAGTTACACCACCTGCAGGGCCAGCAGGGCCTTGGGCACCGGCAGGACCAGCAGGGCCTTGGGCGCCGGCAGCACCAGGGGCACCGTCGTTACCGGCGGGGCCTTGGGCACCGGCAGGACCAGCAGGGCCTTGGGCGCCGGCAGCACCAGGGGCACCGTCGTTACCGGCGGGGCCTTGGGCGCCAGCAGGGCCGGCAGGACCTTGGGCGCCAGCGGCACCAGGAGCCCCGTCGTTACCGGCAGGGCCTTGGGGGCCAGCAGGGCCAGCAGGACCTTGAGCACCGGCAGCACCAGGAGCGCCGTCATTACCGGCAGGACCTTGTGGGCCTGCAGGTCCGGGGTTTTTGGCATACAAAGCGAATGGAACGCTTAACAATTGGGATGTGCTGGAAATACCGTAGTTGGTACCACCCGCTAAATCGGCTTCAACTTTTAGATAAAAGGAAG
>Ga0194115_10005300_pt1 | contig 13469 bp, 9 predicted proteins | sample TA2MahsurfametaG_3_FD_148656 | JGI IMG/M metagenome (GOLD analysis project Ga0194115, IMG submission 148656) | Freshwater microbial communities from Lake Tanganyika, Tanzania - TA2015002 Mahale S4 surface | ecosystem: Environmental > Aquatic > Freshwater > Lake | place: Tanzania: Lake Tanganyika...
CGTAGGACAGTACCAACGGTTGTACGGGGGCGCGAAAAAAAGTTATTTTTCCAACGGCGGAGAACTTATCCCACGTGGGATAAGAGGGGGGTGATGCGATATGGGTTAAGAATTGAAATCATAGTTCGAATATAAGATAATGACTATACCCGGTAGTTAACAAGTAGTAAAAGGTAGAGTATAAGAGAAGCCGAACCAACGAAGTACGGTACCGTAGGTATCCACCATAGCATAGATGATACCACATTGGACCATACATACGAATTCGACTGCTTGGATTCACGCGACCATCGGTCGCAACGGCTCTCACACAATCCATGTCATCATCTAATTTCGGTATCACGACAGGGGCATACATAGGGGGAGAACAGTGAGCCTTCCCGGTCAAAATTACCCCTGTGTGAGATTGTACCAATACGGAGGCTATCGCTTGATGGATCAACAGGATTCCGACTCCGACTGGACGACAGGGGGGTAGAACTTTTTGAATTTGGTACAGTACACACGCGAAATGCGATCGATCACTCTTTCTCCTCTTGACAGAGATCAAACGGTCCCGTCCAGGATTTTTCTTTTGTTGATTCTTGTTTCATGCTCTCCTCCTCCTCCTCCCCCTCGATCTCTACTTTCACCCAACTAGCAGTAGAGTATTGATCATCAAGACTGACAGTGAGTGTGTCTCACCTTGATCACCTTTCCCCAGAAACTTGCGACATGGTTGTAGTGGATGAAGTACCAACCACTCTGTTGTTCAAAGATGAGAATGATGACAGGAACGAACTGCTGGAAGGACGACGGATATGGGAAGAAGAAGAACAACCTTCTTCTCCCATTCGATCCTTGAGTCACCTGTATACATCCGTCTCACCCTTAATCATCAGTGATGCGACGTTAATGGTCGAGAAGAGTGATTCACCTCAAAATCATACCATGGAATTCACTCCGGTAAGTAGCAACAGATGAGGGACTGTTGGTCTGTTCTGGCTGTTTCGAAACGTGACTCACCTCGTCGATGAATGGATGGATGGATGATTCGTTCTTTCTCTTTTCTTTCTTTCTCTTTCATCACTCACAGCCCGATTATGTCACAAATTTGCACATGGCACCACGATTCGGTCATACCAATCGACTTGGAAAATTGGCATCGTTGAATCCAAAGGATGCCTTGGACTATGCCGGTGGAGTAAGTACGGTACTACGACGGGCTCGTCGTCGGAACCTCATGTCTTCATCAGTTCTTCTCACACGCATTTCATCCTTGTTTGTTTATGTTGGCAGTTGAAACAATTCTCGCTGTTTGTCATAGTACCATTTATCATTTGGGCGATCATTCTTGTCTTATTGAAATTCTTTTATGGGATTCCAAAGATTGGTTGTGCCGCGGGTGGTGAAATTTTGGATATGAAATTACTTGCCAAGGCAGGAATATCACGGAAACAACGAAAACGACGGATTTTACGATCCTGGAGACTCCATTCGACTTTTATGATTTTTGGTGTCTTAATTCCAAGTGCATCCCTCACAATGATGCGACAGGGATGGACAAAGGTTCAAATCGCATGGGATGAAGTGAAGGAGGTCGTCGATGACGTGGAATCCTTGGCCTATCAGGGATGGGATGCATTAGATGAATTAAAGGCCGCTGGTGATACATTTACCCAACATGAATTGATCAATGCCGTATTGGAATATAACGAGATGGCATCCAATTCTTCTCTCTTTGCCACATGGTGTCCGAATATTCGGGGTGACGACAGTCAGTCGGCCTCCCTACGGGGTGCCATGGATGAATTTCAAGTCCGATCACAGACTGTCCTCTCCCTCTTTGAACTTTATGCCCCCGTCGAGAGTAGAGGGTTTGAGGCGGTGACGCAAGCAACACATTCCGTCGACCAATCGTTACAGTGGTTCTTCGACAATGACTGGATTTGGAAAATGTACATTATGGTCCTCAATGTCCTTAATGTCTTTTTACTCCTCTGTGTGTATATCTTTTCCAAGAACAGCATTATTCATCCACCGACAAGATTCTACTTGACCTTTATAGTCGTCCCACTCTTTTGTGCGGCGTCGGGCCTACTACTCATGGTGATGGCCATATCCGGAGTCGCGGCTCTCCTGAATGCAGATTTCTGCGCAGGAGGGAGTGGACAGGGATCACCACAGGGGACGATTCGTGATGCGATTTTGAGTTACTATCATGGTAGCGTTGTCCCACCGAAAACTCCTATGACCGGGAAAATTGGATTGGCATATGACGCTTTCAACTACTATGCAGAGGTACGTGCAGAGCGTCGTTGTGAATGGACAATCTTTTCCACACGACTGTAAGTGCTCAGCTGCTTGCTTCTTTTCCCGCTTTACCGTTCATGCCCCACTAGGGATGCCTTTCAGACCACCCGCTTGCTTTTTTCGAGGACTATGCGAATGAAGCCGATTCCGCTACTGTTTTCATCGTTAACTTATCGAAAAGTCTACCCAACACTCCTGAGACGGTACTGTTTTTGAACAATGAATGTGGCTCGGACATGTCGTTTCTTCCAGGAGCTCTCATATCATTGGAAACAGGCTTGCTGGGGGTCCGACGATCTCTGGATTCCTTGGTGGAGATCTTAAGCTGTCACAGCATCAGTCCACTTGTTCGTCGACTCACGCATGGACCCGTTTGCAATGAATCGCCCAAGGGATTGACTTGGATTTGGGGATGCTCTCTCTTTATGGGTCTATGCTGTTTCGTCATGCTTTCAACACGAGCCGCACTGTACAATTCCATCAAGAAACGAAAGCAGCGCGAGAAGAAATCTAAGCGAGTCGTTGAAAAGGAATTCGAAGAATACAAAGAGTTCATGCTACCATACTTTGAGGATGCAGCCGAGTGGAAACTTCACACCAAGGCGAAGAAGACAGGCATACTCGAAATCGATTTCGGACAGCAGATTCAAACCGTACCTACACTCGAAACCGAACAAACGTCGTCGGGGAGTGATAACCTATCCGAGGCTGCTGGAATACTGTCTGTCCACAGCAACAACTCTGGATCTCCTGACGCTCTTCCTGACGCTCTTCCTGACGATGGAGAAACTCGCGGTGAACTCGACCTTTCACAACGGGAATCGTCGGATGACATGTATGACTCCGATTACGAGTCCGACTCGGATGCATCCGAAGGTAGCGATGGCGGCGACGATGAGAGTGCACTACTCTCCTTCTACACCGAAACAAAATCGATTTTGTCCGAAACAAGATCGATTTTATCAGAAACCAAGTCAAAGGTATCTCGTGTTGTGGGCCTAGCTGTGGCGAATTTACGATCCCTACGGCCTCTCCTTGGTCAGGAGGAGGATGAGTTAAGTCAAAATGATGCATTTATCGAGGATGAATACTCTTCGATTCATGACGTGACCGACACAGTGCGAAAGGTCGATTCAAACACGTACGAGCCAACCACTATCCCCTCGACGCTAGCCTTTGCAATGCCAGTGGCTCCCATTAAGCCGATGTCTTTGTTGGGACGTACCACTTCCAACGACGATGACGAGGACGAACATGCAAACGCTATAGATTCAGCACCTACCAAGTCTAAGGTGGATAGTTCAACCTTAAATGTCCCAGGAGTTGATCCACAACGTCATTTGCTCCCGTCCAATCGGGACCTTGTTTCATCACGAAACGAAAAGAAAGTCACAAAGAAACAACTCAGTGAGGACGCGACCAATTCACGACCATCCTTACTCGATTTTAGAAATCGAGTACGATCCCAGTCTTGTGATGGTAGTGTCCTTTCTCGGACGGAATCACGCCTTAGAACTCATGGACAGCGTCGCCCATCTCTCGGACAATCTTCCCGAAAAGACTCGCAAGATACCACCAAACCAGTACCTCGCATGGGATTAGATCATTTGCCGAAGGATCCAACGCCAAAGTCATCGTTCCTGAATCTCATCGTTCGTCCCCGATCAGATTCTGAAGAAAGCAGTGTTCGTTTGCAGCGTCGTCCATCTTTTCTCAATTTGATGACGAGACAGCAGCTGGATTTCGACGACTTCAGTGTGGTATCAGAACATGAGTCCGCCGCGATGGCTGCTGCAACACACCCTCGACCTCTTGACGAAGATCTCAAGCGACAACAGAGCGCAAATGAAAGGTCTGTTCCAATGCCACAACAGCCTGATAACAAAGCTCGAGAGAATCACCGATCGATTCTTAGTTCCATGACGCGTCCGCGAGCGGATTCCGACGACGATAGTGTCCTTGCTCAAATAACGCCTCGTGGAGGACGTCCATCTTTTCTTGGATTCATGACACGAAGACAAAGGAGCTCCGGCGACCAAAGTACTACCCGTGATCGACAAAAGACGGATCTCAAGGCCAACGAAGTACGTCCTACGATTCCTCTAAAAAAGCAGACGGTTATTACCGGTCACCCAAAACCGACGACGAACTCCAGCGACCAAAACGCCCGTGATCTCAAGGTTACCGTTGAACGTCCTTCGATTCCTTTGAAAAAGCACGCGGATATCAACAGGAACCCAAGACAGACGACGAGCTCTAGCGATCAAAACACTCGTGATTCCAAGGCCACGGTAGAACGTCCCTCGATTCCTTTGAAAAAGCAGACAGATATCAACAATATCCCAAGACCAATGAATAATTCCAGCGACCAAAACAGTGGTCGACAAAAGACGGTACACAAGGCCAGCGTAGAACGTTCCTCGATTCTTTTGGAAAAGCCAACGGATATAAACAGTCACCCAGTCCCACGTGGACACCAGGGCAACACGACGACTCAAAGAGGAGCCTACAATGACCGTGGAACTACTCGAAAGGAACCTAGGACGGGGGGCGCACTATTCATCCCCTATTTGGCATCTCGACCCCGCCTTGATTCCGATGACAGCAACAATATTTCTCTTTACATTGACGAGCTTCCCTAGCCTACCCCGGGGGAGTTGATCACGACGAGGAGATTGCGCATCTTCCCATTTAGGAAAGCTATGGTAGATACATATTCCTGTGGCTTCCATATCAAGTAGACTTATCCAGCTGCCTAAATTTAGCAATAGTAGGGCGCCTACTAGTGACAGCGTGGTCGATCTTTGGTTGATATGTTGTCTAGATATGTATTTGTATAGTATGCGTGCTCAAATTGTGTATGAAATGATATATGCGATAGCGATGTTCCCGTAGGATGACTTGGTTCGAAGAGTGTCACAAAAAATCCATCACAGATCAAACTGGAAGATCCCTCCACCGTCTTCGATTTCTGATATTACATGATCTAAATCTTGCATGAAGGCCTCTGATGATCGGTTAGTATCCGTCTCCTTTTCCATCCTCACAAATGGTGGTAAGGAGTTAGAGTAATCACAGCCCTCCATCATCCCCAGGAACTTCTCACCATTTGACAGCGGGTCCATATTAGAAGTAGTATTCCCCATCAACCCCCGATACGAGGACCAATGATGATTGATGATCCGCTGATACATCCGTTGAGTTGCCATATCGTATTCTGTAGAACGAATATTGTCCTCATATTCTCGAGACTTGCTCGGATCGATGGGGATAGGACGTGACTTTTCGGACGAGTTGTACTTTGACGAGCGAGAAGGCGCTAGTAGTACAGGTTGATGATCCTCATGGATCCTGTCATCATCATCATCATCGTCATCACGTTGTGAAATATCCATACTAGTTGATGAGAAATGGTACTGTTGTGTGATACGGTGGTGGTAGCTCTCCATCGTTGATGACAGTGAGTATTGCATGGTCTGATGGTTGAGAAACAAGGAAAGGCTGTTTTTTTTGTGGTTCTCGATGCGGAAGGCGATTGTGTGGTACTCCGAATGACTTGGTGTTTTTGAGGGGTTCACTGTAGCAGATTCGTTGCGAATCTGTCTGTGAAGTTTTGGGAAGGCAAATCTCGAGATGCCGTTTGATATACAGTATATATTTGGCAACCAGAAGTGGAAAGAAATATAATGGCCCCCTAATGCCATTCATAACACAAATCCCATTCGGTGGTGCCATTTGGCATAAACCGACTTTTTTGTTCCTCCGGGCGAATCTGCTAAGTACGTGCAGCCGACGCATGACAGACTGATCCAACAATTCATTCCCACCACGAATCTACAGGATACCAACGAAAATACAGATAAGGCCCAAATCGAAATCATGTCATTGACGCCTTTCAGCGCCTTCGAACGTGCTTCTGATGACTTTGATATCCTTCAGACTATAAAGGGATGACCGTTTCTGTTGAAGTGGAAAATTCTTCATTTCGAACTCTTTGATTCGTCCGGCTTTTTTGGGGGGGGGATGCTCGAATCAAGCTGTCGGGGGAGTCGTACGAATGGTTGTGTGACTGCCGACGAAAAGCCGATGATTCATTGTGAACAAAGTGGCGATGCCTACCACCCCAGCCATCCTGAATCTTGCCATGATTCTATGGCATTCCCACATTGTAGAATATGGGAATCTCTTATTTCCGTCGCGCCTACCCTGTGCTCCTAGCACCTAGATTCGTACCTACACTTCGAATCTCTAGGGTACCCACAGCTATTGTAAAGCGGGGGACCGATGGTGTTCGGTGTTGGATGATCGGACGGATCGATGAGTCACGTGGTAGTTCGAAGGAAGATTTGCATGATCCTATTTAAAGGATGTCGTTACGGTTGGAAAACTAGGAATAATAGAATCCTCCATCACTAATGTCTTTGTCTCGACTAAAGAGAACGACCACCGCAGTGTAGTAGAGGAATAGAGATTGCATGACACGGCAGTAGAGGTTCTTCGAGTGTCCGATAGGGGTTGTAGTTTCATACTCCTTTGTTGTCCATGACTTGTTTGATCCATGATCGCACGAAACAATTCCGAGTATTCGAAGTTCGCACGATTGGGGGGTGTCTCGCTACAACGTCACCCGCTGACAACTTGGGGTTCTTCAAAGTCATTAGGGATGGCACAAAACAACGATGTTTCGGTAGTTAGGGCAAGAATAGTTGGGGCATTTTCAATCTTCTAATTTTGTCTTGTTTCTGTTTATATGGGTTTCTATAGCAATATAGCATATCACGGAGGCTGAGATGAACCAAGCCATACATCTCTGTGAAGGACTGGTTCCTCTGTGTAAAAATTAAAATTCAAAATCATTCCATTTCGTAGTGGTTTGTTCATCATCATATATCCATTTCAAAGACTTCACCGTCAAGCAATTCCCCTCCATAGGTAGGATGAAGGTTGGTAGTCGTCCCGATGATATCCGCCGATGATGATGGAATGTAGCTAGCAGTCGTTGAGGCAGAGGAGTCATGTATCGATGGCATTTCTGCAATCATAAGTCCCCTATTTTGTTGGTGTTCCACAATGCGATTGTACATGCACCATGTTATCCGATTGTAGAACTGTTCGTTGGTTATCTCCTCATGTATGTCATCCACGAATGGACTACGAGGGTGTGAGGTCGATGGAATCTTGATGGCCATCGATGGTGAGCGACGACTACTGGGTGAACGCGTCTTAGCAGGTCTTGGATGGCTCATAGTGTTATGAAAAGTGTGTGTATGCAAGTATTGTGAGTTACTTGTTGGATGTGTGGTTCCTTGTGGAGGAAGTGATGGTTGGAAGCGAGATTCGTGGTCAGACTTTCCAATCGGTGGCCCGACTAACGAATCTCGAGGAACAGAATTGATTCGCGTGTATCGAATTCCTGCGGGAGATTCGTGAGCGAGGCGTTCAAATTCGTCGGTTCGCTCCGCCACACGATGGTGGTGGTCGTCGGCTTCGCATTGTGATTCTCCATCGTCGTCTGACCGGCGCACGTCAGTCTCGCGACGTGTCACGAGTCGATGAAACAACAACGATGTTTCGGGGATGAGGAACGACGTTTGTTTGATGGACCCTCCTGATGGTGGTGGTGGAATGAACCTTGACGATGATACCGATCCATGAGAAGGCTCCATCGAGACAGCCTTTGAGGTATCGAAAGAAATGGAGGAGGATGTTTGCTTTTCAGAAGAAAACGGTGACAACAAAGTCACGAGTGAAAATTGGGACGTCGATGACCGTTTCCTTCCACCTGAACTGCTGTGGGTGGGTTGCCACATTTCATCAGCATTCATCAGAAGCATGTCCAGAGTACCGGAAGATACCATCATTCGAAGAGTTGAAACGACAAGACTGTTCGTCACGAATGTCAATAGCGGCAGATTCACCCAAAATGAGGATGGTTTTTCTTGTGGGATTTTTTTTTGGTGTTGACAGACGTGAATTCGCACCATGAAAAAAACGCTAGGAGATGGATGGTGTTGAGTTTGTGTGGATCACAACAAACGGAAAGACACAATACCGTCGGACCTCAACTGTCGTAGTTTATGTCGCATTGAACTGCAAGCCAATCATTAATGCCCTAGTATGACAACTCAGCCATCTGTTATTTCCATGTGAGAACCAATGGAAACACTTCACCTTATCAAACGTACGGTTGATTTTGCACGCAAGATGCACGAGCATGTTCCCCGGTATTTTCGTTCGCTACGTCACCGAACTTTGCCATCAAATCAGAACAATTCCATGTACTCTCGGCACGACGGAGGATGATCATCCTCACCCACGTCATCCAACACGAATGTAAATTTTTAGGGGTCGGGGAGAGGGATACCATATTGACCCCCGAATATCATTTGACGCTTGGATTCCGGTTCCATCAATATGTGAGAAAGTGACACCCAACTTGAACTGGGTGAAAAGGATGTCATCGTGGTCGTCACCTCTTTTTCACGACGATTTGGTTTTTTACAAAGGTGATGGATTCATCATGTTCTTCAAATGTCATCATCTAGTTCGTCGTCTTCAAAGACAGACTTTGGCGGCTATAGTAGGGCTATCCTCCACACATTACATTTATGTCAAATCGTCATCGTTATTCCATCATCAAAGTCGGACGTTGACGGAAGAAGCAAAGATTCTTTCTGTCAAGAAAGATATCCTAAAGGAGGATGCTAGTAGTCCCTCCGATTCGAAATGTGATCCTTCCTCCACCACGGCGACAAAGTCGATTGAGGATGACGACGACGAAGAAGAAGAATTGTTTGAAAATCAATGTTTGAAACGTCAAATGTATATACCGAAATATCCCTATCCTGCATGGGATTATAATTGGGATGGAAGGGAGACACCAGAAATATCATTAGAGGGTCATAAACAGGGATTACAAAAGAATGTCATGGACAAGAAGAATAAGAATAAGACAAGACATATAATTTTAGTCCGACATGGACAATATTATGATGATGAATCCGTTCATGGTGGCGAAGATCATTTACAGACATTAACACCCTTAGGAAGATTACAGGCAATCAAGACGGGGAAACGATTAAAGGAAATCATGTTGGGTGTACAACAATATGTTCCAAAAGAATCCTTTCGTGGTCAATGTCAGATTCGTGCCATTCATGTGAGTAATATGACCCGAGCCAAAGAAACGGCAACCTATATTGCTACTGAATTAGGAATATCGGTCAATACACCTGACCCGGATTTGAATGAAGCCTTACCTGCACCTATGATCCCTATCCGACCAGATATTCCAAATGCTATTGAAGAAATCGATCAACATCATACAAGGATTGAACGTGCCTTTCAAAGATATTTTTATCGTGACACGACAACGACGACGACTACTACTAGGACAGATGATACTAGTGCTGGAATCGAACAAGAACAACCATTGAATGATGATGATGAGAGAGAGGGAAATAATAATACCGATATAATTGCGGAACTCGAAGAAGATTTACATGAATTTGAAATCATTGTTTGTCATGGTAAGGCCTAAAGGATTTGTTTTTGATTTGGGGGGAAACGGAAAAAGTGTATGATACTACCACTGTTACCTTTATCTTATCCAGTATATCGTCTCATCTTTTTTTCGTTTTTTGAAAATGGTTGCTCTATACGTTCCCTATATTTTGTTCATTTATATGGTTCTTTCTTCTTTCAGGGAATGTCATTCGATACATGTTTTGTCGAGCATTACAACTACCTCCTGAAGCATGGTTACGTATGTCAACCTTCAATTGTAGTTTGACATATCTTATGATCCGACCAACAGGAGGAGTCTCATGTCGTATGCTTGGAGATATTGGTCACCTGAAATATGATGAAAGTACCTTTTCTGGATATCATGGTTTCAAGTGGTCATAGACTAACAAAAAATGTAGGATTGCATGATTGTAGTAGCGGGTAGTAGGGACGATCCAAGGATAAATAAGTGGTCGTCGTACGGTAATCATTCCTTGCGACAATCAAAATAATTCCTTGTCGCCCTCGTATATCTGAAAAAAAACTTGACTTCTTTATTCATTTTTTCATGCCCCACCGCCATATATTTTGTGCCAAGTTTCGGCCATATGACGAGGTGTAGGTCCATAAATGTCTAAACTCATTTGCGATCGAGGGAGGGTCCGTGCGACATCTTGATCCGACACACTTAGAACCTTGGGAGGGATGTCGAGGACTATACAATCATCATCTTCTAGAGCATCCTCAAAAATCTCTGGATCAACGTACGGAAACGTAGTATTGTCATGATCATCATCATGATCGTCATCTTCACTACCAAACTCCTCCTCTTCCTCTTCCAATGTTAGAGAATGGAAAAATCGTTCCTCATCGATTTTCGTGTCATTTGGTGGAACTTCTTTTCGTACCAATTCGGCGGCTTCAAATAAGACTCCGAGGGAATAATGTCTGTCTGGACTTCCTCCGAGCTTACCGTCTTCCTTTCGCAGAAGACTGTTGTTCTGCTGTATCGTCCCTTCGATAGTAGAAGTAGTCGTCGTCGTCGTCCCTGATTCTGGATTCTGCTTCCTTGGTTGGCTACTAGGAAGGTTCACACGACGAGATGATGGGACTTGTTTCTTTGCTTTCGTGGAGGGAATATTCGAGCGACGAGATGTGACAACCTGTTTCTGCGACTTTTTCAAGGTGCGAGTTTTAGTAGTAGCGGATTTCTGCAGCTTTTTGTCACCAGCTATTGATCGGGACTTTTTTTTCTGCGTCACGGATGATCGATCAACTCCTTTAGTACTTTTCTTTGAGGTTTCTTTGAGTTTCATGGCTGCCGGTTTGGATTGTCGACCTTGTCGCGGGGTACGAATATTGGCATGGAATGCATCGTCTTGATCGGGTTCTTCTGGCAACAGGGCCGGAACGGGATTAGTATCCGTTTCGTCACTTTGTGCACGGGATTTCGACAGTCCCTGATGAGGATTGCGCTTCTTGTTTCTGCTGCCATTCGTACGTCCCACCTCTCCGAGAGTTGTATCCCCAAGTCCTTCCATGCCAGAAGGAGAGTGACTGAGATGAGGTGGATGCTCTCCATCGTCGGTCTCTTCATCACCAAGTGACTCTTGGATGCCAAAAAAGTCATCATCCTCGTCCTCGTCGTCTTCATCGTCCTCATCGTCATGATTGGAACTAAATTTGGTTTCCTCATCGTCGTCATGATTAGATGTTGATTTGGTTTCCTCATCGTCGTCATGATTCGATGTTGATTTGGTCTCCTCATCATCCTCATGACTTTGGGAAGCTGATTTGGTTGCCCCTTTATTATCTTCCTCATGACTTGACGTTGCCTTGTTGTTGCTCTCCTCGTCTTCGTCCTCCTCACAAGGTCTTGAAGTCGACTTACTCGCACAATGATTGGAAATTAATTTTTGAATCTCCTCCTTGTCTTGTTGTTCCGCTAACGCGTTTCCCATAATCTCCTTGTATAGAATCGATGTCTTTTTTGAAATTCTCGACAGGGTGGAAAATATGCCACTAGTACTAGTAGACTTGGACTCATCCATCTTCGTCTTCACTGCATCGACGAGTTTCGTGTCCACCTTTTCTTCTTCCTTATCATCCATTCGATGAGATGACTCCTTATCGGTAGTCTTCGTATCAGTCTCATCCTTCCCCGTCAGAGCCTCAGGCAATGGTTGTACTTCTGTATCCTGAGTAAGACTTTCTTTCGTGTGGCTATCGTTGGTGTCGTTACTGATACTGTCGTTCGTGTCGTTGTGATTTGTCTTTTGTTTCTTATTTTGTTTTGGAATCCACCGTCCGTTAAGTGGATCCCAATCCATCATCCCACGATATCTCGTTTCTAGAGCCATCCATTGTTCTGGTTCTCCTCCATCACTATTCAATCCACGTCGACGAGATCGTCTTCCACCACTAGTAGTCGTCGTCGTAGTGGTGTTGTTGCTACTGGTATTTCGAGGCGTTCGGAGCATCGGTGACATCTTTCCCTCCGCAAAACCAAAATACCTCTTTTTTGGGGGGCCTAATCGTTTATTGCTTCTTTATTTTGATGTTGTTGTTGTTTCGTTTATTTTTCAAGATCATGGACTCTTTAAATCGCTGTGTCTTTGTTTGGGGTGATATTGTTGTTGTCGTTTTCTCTCTCTCTCTCTTTCTTTTAAGAAATAGTTCCGTATTTGATGTCGTTCGTCGTCGAAGTTTTAGAGAATGAAACGAAAAAACCCCAATCCCCACGGTCCCTAACCCCCCTAGGTTTCTTCCTCTTCTTCTTCTTCGTCCGTTACTCCTTACCCTCCTGTTTCGATCGTAGGTGAGCGAGAGATTAATAGAGACAAGTAGAGAGAGAGAAAATAAATAAAGAGGTTTTCCTGTTTCGTTTTCGCCCTTTCTATTTCCTCTTTGTCTTTCTTTTTTCACAGGTAGGTTTGCAGTTGTAATAGTATCGTGGACTGTACTGACTTGTGAAATTTATCTCTGTTCTGCAAGAGAGTCTTTTTTTTTGGCGTTGTTGTTCGCCCAAAAAAAAACAACGACCAACACACACTGCAAAAACAAACGAAAACACGGTAGAGCTGCGCTGCACCGTGCTGCGCCTGTGTGGTGTTTTGTTTTTTTGGGTCCCAGTGATGATTATACCCCCCCGTGTACACGGTCCAGCCAATCAAAAAACAAAGCATTACGTAAAAAAGGTGGCCAAAAGTGCGTGGGGGAGAAATGGGGAGAAAAGACAGAAAGAAAAAGACACACTGTGAATGAAAGCGCTGGTGAAGCACTCCAATTCTATCCTTGGCATTCAGTAAATCTTGAGTTCTAACTGCAAACAGAAACATCTACGGTACACCCCCCTTTCTTTATCGTAGTACTAACCACTTCGAATCATAAAGTCTTCCAGACCGGTACTTTCCAAGGCTAATCCCTTTTCATTGGCCAGATGGAGGATACAAATGAAGTAAAAGGGTAGTGTGACATCCATCTGGGACTGTGAGTCCTGCATTTCTCGTACAGTCTGTTGAAAGGAGATTGGTGCAACAGCAGCAGCATCTTCAACGGGTCGTGCAACTTCTACCTGTAAATGCTCGAATTGGACCGCCTCTTTGACTGCCGTGTCCATGGAATCATCATCCGTATCCATCTCTTTCTGTCCACTTACGGCAGCCTCGATC
>Ga0194115_10005303_pt1 | contig 13460 bp, 12 predicted proteins | sample TA2MahsurfametaG_3_FD_148656 | JGI IMG/M metagenome (GOLD analysis project Ga0194115, IMG submission 148656) | Freshwater microbial communities from Lake Tanganyika, Tanzania - TA2015002 Mahale S4 surface | ecosystem: Environmental > Aquatic > Freshwater > Lake | place: Tanzania: Lake...
ATGGAAAAGACCCTGAACGCAAAAGTAGCAAAGTTAATTGCAAGTGAAAAACAGGTGACTGTAGGGATTCATAATAGTCAATCAGTTTTTCTGCCGCTTTCGGGCGGGAGACTTTACACTTGTACGTGCTGCAGGCTTGCTACTGCCGGTGTCCGCTTCGCCCAATTCCTTGTATTGATCGTATGCCATCTTCATCTTGCTCATATTCTCCTTGCTTTCGATGGCATGATCAACAATCGGTTTGGGGTAATCTCTACCGATTCGTACACCGGCCTTTTCCTGAATGGAAGCGGGAGCTGTCCATGGCTCGTATATGTATTTGGATGGTAGCTCTCGGAGTTCTGGGATCCATTTTCGAATATATTCACCATTTGGGTCGTTCTTCTTCTGAAATGCAACAGGGCTGTAGCATCGAAAGTACTGATAGAAGAAACCAGAGCAAGACAACCATAGCCAATTAAACCCATTCAAGGCGTAGTCCGCGTCCAACAGGCGTGATTCAAAGTGCTCAGCACCCTTCTCCCAGCTTTGCCAGAGATCACCACGAGTGAGGAAGCATGCCACAGCGTGACGCCCAAGGTGATGTATCCAACCTTCCGTTTCCAGTTGCTTCATGCAGGCATCAATCCACGGATAACCGGTACGACCCTCTTTCCAGGCGGACAGAAGAACTTTGTCGTCATCCCATGGAATCGGTCGGCAAAACTTGTTTCCATCGATCTGACCCCATGATCCTGGTTGATTCCGATTGGCTTCATGAGCCATGAGATGGTTAAAGTCACGCCATAGGGCTTGACCGTGCAAACTGACGGGGGGTTTCGACTTGGACGTGGCACTCGAGCGGGCACTACTCTCAGCGATGGCATACCACAATCGGCGTGGCGAGAGACATCCCAAGGACATATACGGCGAAAGGACAGTTGTTGACATCTCTCTAGTAGCAACGGGAGACGTCATCGGCTTTTCATATGTAGCAACAAAGTTCGGACGTTCTTCCACTGTCTTCTTTAGTTGTGCGAGAGCACACACCTCGCCTCCTCGAACAATCGGAGCAAGACCTCTGCAATTGGCTGCATCCCAGTGAGGGGTTACCTCGTCTTTCGGAACATGTCTGGGCCAAGGTAAATCGGTAGCAGATTTCGGAGGCAGCATGATTTTGGAATCATGATCATCAGACGGTGGGTACTTCTTGGGAGCTGGAGTCGGTTTAGTTACCTTTCCCATTTTCCCAAAGAGCGTCTGAAACGCACCCATCGTAGACGGAACGGATCCCTTGGCAACCTCGGTATATTTATGAAGTGGGTGTAGTGTTTCGCTAGCGAAGCTTTCTACTTTGATGCCATACTTCTTGGCCTGTTCCAACACTTTCTCGTCTCGTTGCTTCGCGTATGGTTCGCCTGTTTCATCTTGTTCGAACGTCATGTGGGTTACACCCCATTTATCCCACAGCTTAGGGAGGACCTCAATGGGATCACCCTTTCCAACATATAATCTAGAACCACTTTCTCGCAGAGATTTGTCCAAGTCTTGCAAGCATTCCACCAAAAAATTAGCACGGAGGGCCGTACACCGAAGCAACTGATACGAGTCCCCGTCCATAATGTATAAAGGATACATCTTTGACACGTTTTCTTGGGATGTAGCCGCTGTCAATCCTGGATTATCATGCAGTCGTAGTCCCTTGCGGAACCAGTGCATACACACGACGGGTTGCTTCATCCTGCAATCGTTCAGACTGTGGTTGTTGTCACAAGAAGAAAAACTGGAAACTGAAGTACTGATTGCCAACAGCACACTCAAAATAAATCTCACATACGAATGACTTCCAACGTGCATTCAACAGATTGAGAACAAATACCATGTCGTCCTGTCGTTCAGCTTTGGGGATGGACGATCGAATCACTGTTGACGTGATTCTACGGACTGTTTGTCCTGCAAGAATGGGGGGATGAATGATGTGGTGATGTTCTACAATTGGAAAGAACTCGGATCTCGCGATGCTTCGCTGCGGAGCTCGAGGTAGAATAAGCACAACCACCAAATGGAGAATAGTGCCCGGCTGGCTACGAAGGTTCGCTCCAGGCGAGCATGCCATCGTTCACTGTGGTTCGACCAAAAAAAATCTCATGCATCGCGCATCATCATCCATCGACGTCCCTAACAAAGCCCGTCAAATTGTATGGTATGTGGTGTGGACGATATCCACCAAAATCCAAGCGAGTACTTTTTGCAATAGATAGATCAATCATCACAAATTGTGTCAAAGAAGCCAAGCTAACTCTCTTCCTGAGGGGAATATGTCAGAGACTCCGGTGGATGAGTTGACAGTTGAGAATTGGTGGGATGTAGTTCAAGGGAGAAAGGAGGGGGCCGCCAAACTTGTCAGGCGTTGTACAGAATTGTTATCCTGGAGGATGGACTATGCAATGCATGTTCTTCATGCGTATAGGGAATTTCTAGAGTGTAAGGCCTCAGTAGAGGACTTTGATGGTACTCAACTTGAGCCTTCAGTACCAGTCTATCAGATGTGGAGTCAACATATTTTAGACACCAAGCGGTATGTCGAGGATTGTACATTACTCTTTGGGAGGGTCCTTCATCATGATCCTGATCTTTTTAGGGATTATCAAAGTCGACCAGAAAGAATAAACAAAACGATGCAACTTATTTGCGAGAAGAATAAGGTGAGCTATGTGGATCCAACGATATGGCATTTTGGACCACCGATGATGGGAGGAGGGATGCCACCACAATATGCGTCGGTACACGAACATGGTGCTCCTACGACTGAAGGGGATACAGTCAATGGGAGCGGAAATCCTCCAGCTAAACGTACTCGCTTGGATAGTAGTAGTAAGAATGGGTCCACAACCTATCCGATGGGGTATCATCACACACCACCAAGTCTCAACCAGAAATTCTATACGAAAATCCCGATCCCAAGCAAACTTGCCAAGGAAAAGAGTTCAGGATCGGTGACACTCCAGATCTTCAAGGGGAAAGATGGAGGTGCGATGGATAACAAGGTGACATTAAATCGTGACAAACAGCTACGCACGGTCTTAGATTACTTCCGTTATCGATGTATATGGCAAAGTCGACGTCTCAATCTACATTGTACGCCAAATGAATTGAAGATGGGGAATGTTGAAAACATCGTCCTTTCAAGTATCCACGTCGATGAATCTATTACGCTATGGTTCCGTGATTACAAGGGGGGGACTGTCGGACGGGTATTACGGATGCGTGAGACTATCGGCAGTGCTATCTCTGATCATATAAAGGAACTTGGGGTCGACGAATCCAAACTCGTCTTCACTCACATGGGAAATGTTCTGAGTCCCACCTCCACCCCACTTTATTTTCAATTAGACCACGGAGATTTAGTCGAGATTGCCCTACTGCAGAACGAAGAGGATCATGTGGAAGAAGACGAAGCCGAGTAGGTTTAGGGTTGAAAGAAAACCGTAACTGACAATGCGTACTGGAAACTGGGTTCATGAGGGAATAAAGTGAATCGGGGAGGAACATGACGAAGTTGTGGTGGAATTCATTACGTCATTCGTCAACGTTAAAGGAAATCGTCTTTTTCGAATCTCGGTCTTGTCTTGTCCCACTCTTGCCTCGTGATCGGCCCGATTGGAGGTTTTGGCACTCTTTTCTGTTGTTGACTCGCATAATGCTCAAACTGCTTCAACATCTGTCCTGTTCGTTTCGTATACATGGTCAATCCCGCCGATGCCCCGACCATCCCTAATGCAATCAGCATTCCCCATTGAGAACTCGACGACGAAGGAGGTTGCTCTGATGAGGTCGTTGGTTGTTTCTCTGGAGAGCTCATCCTTCAAAGTCGCGGGATAGACGACTGATAGCAAAAGAAGGAGATTGTTTGTTGCGCGTTGTGCAATAGAATATGTCACGAGGTTGTTTCGTAACGAATCGTATCGGGAGGTTTGCGAAATGTCATCGACCAGCGGCAGGTGGTCGAATGTCAACAGATTCTGGTCACGAATGGAGGCTGCGAAAAATCAAGAAGCCCGTAGGGTTTCACACTGGAATGTAGTCGTTCGTGTCCATGCTTTCGGTTGACAGGCCTACGTATGATACGCGCAGGGAACCGTTGTATCCCCCCAATAGTCGTCAATCAATGTGGATGGAAATCCGTGGATGAAACGTAGTCGGAAAGTACCGTATCGTCATGCACCGCTGATTCCCCCACTTAGAAGGGGGAAGGTATATTGCCGATACGCGCGAAACTGCGCGTACTGGTCGCAGAATACCCACCAACGAAAAAAGCGATTGGTACCATATCCCATGTGCCATTTCGCAACTTCTTACTGTCACAGTCAACACTACTTGTCGTCAGAGGTAGAGATCAATCAACAAGTACTCTTGTGCAGCATCCCTACTGCGAAGAGGAATTCAAATTGATCTGTCTGGCCTACGAGCACCTTTTTGGTTACTACGTCCATCCCACCATTTAAACCATAGTTTTGATTCTGTGTTTTTTGATTACTCGATCGTAAAGAATTATCCAGCAAACATGTCTTCCCTTCGAAATGCCGTCAAGCGGATTACCCACAAGGAACGTTCGCAACCGCGAAATCGTCAACATTTAGGAATCTTGGAGAAAAAGAAAGATTATAAGAAACGTGCTGAAGATTATCATCGAAAGGAAGATCGGATCAAGGCTATGCAGGAACGGGCCTCGATGCGAAATCCCGATGAATTCTATTTCGGGATGAATACATCGAAGGTAAAGGATGGTCAACACAAGTCATTAACAGCAGAAGAGGCACGAAAACTTCCACCCGAAATGATCCAATTAATGAAAGATCAAGATTTGAGTTATGTCCGTATGCAAAAGCAGAAGGATATGAAACGTGCCGAACGACTCCAGGCGTCCCTCCATTTGATGGATTCTGGTAAGGATGAACAACGAGGTTCGAAGAAACGGAAACATACCGTCTTTGTGGAGGATCAAGATGCGGTACGGAAATTTAATGTGGCAGAACATTTTGATACTCTTCCATCCTTGGCTGGACGGACCTTTAATCGTCTCCGAACGGATGATATTGAGAAACTTGCGAAAGCGAAACAGACCTACGTTGATGAATATGGTGATGAATATCAACCGACTGCAGAAGAATTAGCAAGGGATGTTAAAATTCAACAAAGGGTTGCGAAGACGATTGCAAAGGCACGTTCTTCTGCCTATGGAGAATTAGAAGCACGATGGGATCGTGCCGACAAAATGCAAAAGGTAGAAAATCATTTAGTGACCGAAAAATTAGTTGCGGGTAAAGGACGACGAAGAAAGATCCGTGCAGCAGAGAATGGTCAACCTGCTCAATATAAGTGGCGACGTGTACGAAAGTCATAATGGAGACAGGAAGAATTCCCACGGACAAGTTCACTTGGTGGCCGGAGTATTGAGTGCCGGCAAGTCTGTCATTATCTGGACCTACTACAGAAACCATCAGAAGAGAGTCAAATGAGTAAACTGTTGTTTCCTTACGTATGGCGAAGAAATGCTGACTGGCGTGAGATAAAGATGCATCCATCCATCCATAGCTATACTCTAATTTCGTTGTCTTCTTCGTCTTCCAAGGGATGATGTAGATTATGATGCCTTCATCGTCAATAGTACCGATAGAGTATACAACTAATAGTACTAGAACTTTTTCTTGGAGCATGCGAAGCCATGATGGCATCTAGTAGTAGTAGAGAACCTTCGTTACGCAAGAAATGTGGGTTCCCCCTAAATTCGTGGTATTCGCCCTAACTGTGGTACGAGCGACGGGGGGGAACTGTAAAGAGGGGACAGCATTTTTTGGCGCGGTTTGGAATCCTGGCCGTCACCTTGCTACTGGTGGCAGTAGAAATGCACCGTGGAAAACTTCTTCATGGCACAAGACGACTTTGATGCCCAGCAAGAACCCACTTTACCTTTACATTCGTTGACAAAACAGTCTTTTCCTACAGGAAGATGGGTCGCTCTGGTCGTAGTAAGAGACACATCCTTGATGATGAGGATGAGATTCCTGATCCATCTCCTCCATCCGCGCGTCAACGTCGTATGTCGTCATCGTCGTCTCGTCTCAGTACCTCCACACCCAGGGCAGACGATGACAATGACGACGGAAGGTCGGAACATGGTGGTACTCAGTCCCAGTTTGCCTTTTCTCAACAAATTCCTGAAGCCTCTCAACCTGTCCAAGCTGAAAAGGCGAGTGAACGTCGGAATTTAGATTCCATGGACACCAATGCAAGGACGAAGGCCTTACTATCGTTGTCACGTACAATTCTTTTCAAGGCATTAGACAAGGAACCCATTGATCGAGTCAAGGCGATTAAGGATGCTGGAATTTCGGCAGATAAGATTTCGAGTGCTGCCTATCAAGAAGTCGCGAATCGATTCCAGAATGTCTTTGGATTTGATTTGAAACGTGCGCCACCCTTTATGTTAGCCCAAAAATCACTCCCGGCGAAATTCAAGGATCGGTATTATCTGGTGAATTCTGTTCAAGATTATGAAGATGGATCTCATAGTAAGGCCATTCATTCCGTCCATAGGGTCGCGAAGATTGAAAAGGGCGTCCTCATCCTGACCTTGGCAATCATCTTTTGTAAGGGTGAAAATCGTTCCGATGGAAGTCGACATTTGCTTGCACGGGACCTATATCGTCTTATGCATACCGTCGATGAAAATATCCCCGAAGATCCACCTGCACAGGGCACTGCTCGGGCAAAGATGATGAGTGGGAGTGGGAGTGGCCATCCTAAATCGAATCGTTTACAGGGACGATCCTCGACTCCCAACTTGGATGTTATGTTGGAACATTTTACTCAATCCGATTATCTTATCAAGGAAAAGGCGACCGAGGAGAATTATCATTCCTCACCGATCGAGGAGGGAGATTTCCTATATAGTATGGGACCTCGATCAGCTCTCGAAATTGGTCGGAAACAGATTATTACCTTCTGTGCCGAAATTCTTGGTGAAGAACCTGATCCGACTATGCTTAAGGAAATTGAAGGTGATGAAGATGCGGCAGAGGTGGACAATGAACTCTTTATGGAAGCTTCCCAATAGAGTCAAGAATACTATACCCAAGGGCATCGTGCGACACCATTTCCCATGTCGGGAGTCACAGCACGATTGCATGAGTACCAACTTATGTCTTGTAACTAGCAGTTCCTATCCCCCACCAAACCTGATGAACCAAAATGATCAAGAAGGCGAGTAGGTGGTAGTAGTAGTAGGACTAAATACTTCTACTTGATTGTGAATGTACAATCTTATGTCGCTTTGTGGGTCTTGTCCGTACCCGTTCTGCCTTCAAGATTCCCCGTTCTCTCCATTTGGTAGGTGTCTCATCCCGGAGGTAGGCATCGTATGATGTCGCATCAGAGCCAAACCGTGCATAGGGATTATTCAATGGTAGATTATTATACACCTCATCCAAATGTAAGTATGGATCATTCTCTTCTAAATCTCGAAAATTCAAAAAGAAGGCATCAAGATATGGCCGAGTCTCTAATAGACTTGGAAACCGATAGACAGAACATAATAATCGGAATTGATCCAATATTTCCCATAAACAAAAGTCTGGTGCAGTCATCTCATTCCCAACCAAAAAACAGACACTTTCTCGTCGTCCAGTATCTTGTTGTTGTCGTTGTGGTTGTGGCTGTGGTTGTTGTTCTTCTTCTTCTTGTTGGTCTTGTTGTATATCATCCACACCGGAAGAGGAAGATGACGAGGAGGGATCCGAAACGACTAAGGCACCAGGATAGGCATTCTCTAACATACATTCCAATTTGTCCAGAATTTTCGTTACGGGACCATTCGGTGCGACTAATACTCTTGCATCATCTTTCCTCCGTTGAACATTCCGATTATATGCATATTGGACCATATGATTCCGTAGGTCCATAATTTCACAAAGTAGTTCTTCACATCGGCATGTCATCGGCGGAGATCGACCTAACATCCGAAGTTCCCGTCCCAAAAAACACATGATAGCATTCGATTGAGCTAATATCATATTCGTTCGGCAATCAATCAGGAATGGTAAATTGGCAAGAGAATTATACCCCTCCTTAATCCATTCCTTATCAGATAGCCATGTATCCTTAGACCAACCAGTTTCACCCTCCTCAACGACATCATACATCGCTATCCAATGGTTTACCTGTGCCGCACTTAACATCATCCGTATCGGTGCACCCAAACCCCGAATCGACCAATACCCGACGATGAATCTAGGATCTTCACCTTGATCATTATAACAGATCTTAATGATTGTGTCCGGACGGAGACGATCTTGCAACCGAGGATTCTTCGTCACAGCCATTGAATTCTGTCCCGACGAAGAATCGTATGTCGGTGGACTTCCGGATGAGGTTGATAGAGCCTCCAAACTAGAGGATAAAGCGTTTAAAGAGCTTATGTTGGAAGGTGTCTTTACAAGTGATGCCTACTAGAGCTATACTGCAGTTGAATGGGGGGGGGCGAAAAGTAGTGGATACAGTTATACGTACGGGAACCGTGTACCGGTAAAACTGAGCGAACGGTCCTCTGTTTTTTATGGTCATCATCCCTTCGTCTCCAAGTGTCCAGTGAAATTTCTTGATAATGGAACCTACGTATCGTAGTTATATGGGGAAGAAAATCGGACATCTTCGATTCGATAAGGGGACGGCAATTACCTGGCCAATCACAGGACAGATCCAGCTATTTTGTGACGTATTTGTGTGAGAAAGGGGCCAAAGCCTTTTTGTTGGATCTATACATTTGAACACAATCGACCGCATTCCGATACACCTGTGTACTTTATCGGCTATCAACAACCAAGAGGTTTTTTCTTTTCCTTCCCTCCTCTCTCCTCTTGTCCGAACGAAGGATATACAAACCATACGCGTAACCCTTCCCCCCATCCGTGCACACAAACAAGGAATAAACCATTTCAAAGTGACATGTATTCTTCTCCAAAGCAATCTTTCCTGACCAGACGAGGAGGGATGTGTTTCTTGTCGTCATTGTTCTTGTTTTTTTCAATGGGGACCACCACCTGTCTACTTTTCTTGTCGTCATCATCGTCGTCATTTTCCGTAATGGCAGCTCCTTCGACTTCAAGCCAAAATGACAGCGACGACGATGATCGACATATTTTATCCCGTCGAGCAACGACAATGATCCGATCCGATATGACATTACGACAATATTTATTACATTCCGATGGATACTATTTGGGTATGGCACCTGCCTTTTTTGGATTTTATGGTTACTTTGGTGCATTAGCGGCATGGGATGAAGAAATTTCGAATTCGACCTTTCATATCCTACAACCAGAAGGCAATCACCTCAAGGGCGTTGCCGGGGCCAGTGCCGGTGCCATGGCAGCAATCCTATTAGCAGCAGGAATTCCACCCCAAATTGCTGCCAAACGATGTTTTTCCCTAACACTATCAGACTTTGCTGACTTTCCTGGTATCATGGCCATCTTCAAGGGAAACAAGTTTGAAGAAATCATGGATGACTTTCTAAAATCTCAACATCCGAGTGGGTCGGGCAGCGGTAGCCTAACAACGTTAGATTTTGAGGATGCATCCATCCCCATCGCTGTTTCTGGATTTGATCTTCAAACGATGCAAGGAAAATTGTTACGACGAGGAAGTATGGCACGAGCTGCCCGCGCGTCGGCATGTTTTCCATTGTTATTCCAACCGGTTGGATGGGTTGACGGTAAGGAATACTATCTTTTGATTGATGGTGGGATTACTGATTATCATGGAATGGCAGGCCTAGCGGCCTTACAGGATAACCCCGACGGACAATCCTCATCATCCCCGTCACGTCGACGAGCTATCAATATGGTAGTGGGTGACTTTTTGGGATTCACAACGCCAGGACCGTCTCGAATGCCGAATGATGTTCATGTCGATGAATTGTTATCGATTTCGATACAGAATCTACCTGAATGTGGACCTATGCATATGTCGAATGGTCCTCTGGCATATGAAGCGGCACGACTGGCGATGCGCCATTCCATGGATGTACCCCTATTCCATGGGACGGAAGACGGTCACTATGAACTCCATATTGACGCCTCGTCATTCATTCCATCATGATGAAGAGGTCGTTGTCTTTTTCTCTTTGGGTCAGACAAGTCTTTGTCTCTTTCGTGGGTGATCAACCCTCAAATCGCTATTCTCTGGAAGATATCTCGTCGCTGTCCATGATGGACTTGCATGAGCGGTACTCCATCAAGTAGCCGCATTCATGTAGAATCTTCCCCAGGGAATTTTAATTGTTCCAAACGAAGAATGATTGGTTTCAAAACAGTTTCATCATGGACTAAATATGCACCACATTGATGACACCAGACACTAAGATCCGCCAAGGACACTGCGATACAATGGCCTGGATATTCTTTTTGGGTCCGAATACCTTTCTGCTCATCGCCGTGGTGCTCCTTGGTATCCTTCCAATGTTGTAGACCATGACCATTGACATACCTTGAACAGAATACACGATGACAGGTCAAACACCACCAATTTTCACCCATAGGACATCTCGGATGTTGTTGCGTGGATGGGGTTGTGTCATCTTCATCGTCGTACACTTCCTTAAGATTTCCCTGTTTCTTTCGTGGACTGTCCGACGGATGATGATGATGATGGTGGTGGTCGTCGTCGAAATGATGATATTGACATGCTTCATCAAAAATCTTGTCAGGAATCAAAAGGTTCGGACCCACATTTGTTGATGTTGTCGTCGGGGTCGTGGTGGTTGGTGGTAAGACGACTACACTTTGGATATGAGGACAATTATCGATGGGATAGATGGCACCTCCCGTATCAGTTCCTAAATTCTGATCTAGAATATAATTGTAACATTCTGTTACGTCGATCCCTACCTCATTGACGGCCTGATTGGCAACATCCGGAGAAAATCCAAAGATTTGGACAAGAGTTTCAACCGCATACAGTGCTTCGGCTATAGAAGGACTACGACTGTTGTTGCTGTTACTACTACTGCTGCTTGCAGTATTCACAGCAGCAGCAGCTGCAACAACCACCACTTCACCCGGAGTGGCCACTTTTGGTGGACAAGGCCGATCCTCCTTCTCCTCCTCCTTGTTATTATCAGACATGACAGCCAAGTGTAGCAGATGCTTTCTTTGGTACGAGGATCCAGTCGTACACAAAACGACCAACCAAGGTGGAAGGACGCACTTTCACGCACAAAAAAGACGAACAAAATACACGAGAGGGATGACACACTTGTTCGTTGACCATCTGGATTCTATCCGGATCGTGTCACTCTCGTACGTCCACCTCGTTCCTCACAGAAGCACCATGCGTCATGTGCGATTTTATTGGTAGCTTTGTTTAGACGAAAACAGATATATAAAACTTCATGACCGAATATTATTGTAAAGATACCCCCTCGGATTCGTCTCACATCTGCTCGAGGCAGATGCCAAACGAACATGTGTCCCCTAATCTGGGGTGTACCGTTTGTATCGTTTGGAATTACGGTGTTCTGATCGTCTTGCTGCACCATCCCCCCCCAGGTCGGGTCGCTCAGCTTCGCTCATGACAGCAAGCATTGTTTTTTTCCGGGTGTGTGGAATTAATCTTCTCCTCCTCGATGTTCGGTTGTTCCATGAGAATTCCCGCCATCATCCTCTTCACTACCGGAACCCTCCACAAACAAAACAAACAACGGGCACACCAATACCTTGTGTCGTGCTGTCTCCTCCGATAACACACAAAAACTGACAGATATCCCATTTCGGTGTAGGACGACAACGTAGTCTTCCGTTTGCTGTCAAGGAACACGAACAAACAATCCCATACTCGTCATCGCCGAACCACACTTCCTTTAACCGAGGTTATTTGATTTTTTCCTCTTGCACATTTATTCTCTCTCTCTCTCTCTCCCTGTGATTTTGTTTTGCACACAATGAATTCTCTTCCCCGCCATCCTTCCTCGACTACTCCCATCCTTTTGTTGGTACTTTGTTTGGGACAGGTCGCCTTTTTGACCGATGCCTTTGTAATGCCTCGGTCACATGGTGTCACTACCAGCGACTACCACCTTGCGAACGACAACAACAATAATGACCGCAAAAGCAGGACTCTTGGAGTCTTGTACTCGAAAAATTCGGACCGAGCTCGAATGGAACGTGAATTGGAAAAGGCGATGGGAGATGATTGGCGTCTATTCCGTGCACGACTCGTCGCCCTAGAAAAGGCTGAAGAAACAAGAGGTAACTCGGATCATTCCGCTAATAAGAAGAATAAGGGTTCCGATGGAGGAGATTCCTCCTCTTCAGGGAAGGATGATGGTTCTTTAGAGAAACAAGGACAACTGGGTGATCTATTTGGGGCTGCCATTTCAAGCATTTTTGGGTCAGGACAAGAGACCAAGAAGACGACGCTACTGCGTGGAAATTCCATTGGCATTCCCCGAACGGAAGATCTTTTGTACCAAGATCCCTTTGTCAGTGCGGCAGAATTGCCTATCCATATGAAACCCAAGAGTCGTGTTTCGGCACATCGATGGGCACATCAGATCCCTCATATCGAACAAGGCTGTGTCCTGGTAGCCAATGAGAAACTCGGTGGTGTCTTCCATCAAACAGTCGTTTTGATTGTCGATCACCATGAAAAATCTGGGACGACCGGAGTCGTCATTAACCGGTATGTCAGAACACTTGACAGATCAGCCACCAGACTCGTTGGAACCATCCGTGATTTCTCACTATTCTTTTTTCTCTTTTTTTGTGGTATTCAGTCCTCTTTCTGGAAACTTGAATAAGATTGCCACGGAGCAAGAGACTAAGCTCGATCTTTCGTTGAAACTTGCTTTTGCGTCGGCCCCAGTCTCTTACGGTGGCCCAGTGTTGACCGAAGAATTCGCCGTCTTGCACGGATTTGGGTTAGTCGACGGAAGCAAAAAGTTGGCACCAGGAGTCTTCATTGGAGGATCCGAAGAACTCATGAATGAAGTACGGATAAACCGATTTGATGCCAAAAAGGCCCTCTTCATCAAGGGCCATGCTGCGTGGGTTCCGGGTCAGTTGGAAAGAGAAATCCAAAAGGGAGTCTGGTATATTTGCTCGGTCAGTCCTGACTTCGTACTTCGTTACGCCGGAGCAGACTTGACCCCAGACGATGACCCACGGGATTTGTGGAATGACATCCTGCGATGTATGGGAGGGGAGTTTGAAGCGATCGCTCGGCAACACGCCGGACGCGGTGATCACCGCATGATGCCATAAGCAGTTTTGATACCTGAGACTCTACCCTTAACGAACCCTTGTCGAAAGAAATTGGATAGCTGCCACTGCCCCCCCCCCCCCCCCCCCCCCCCCCCCCCCCTCCCCCTCCCTCTCTCCCCCCCCCCCCTCCCCCCCCTCCCCTCCCCCCCCACCTTCTCTCCC
>Ga0194115_10005304_pt1 | contig 13459 bp, 4 predicted proteins | sample TA2MahsurfametaG_3_FD_148656 | JGI IMG/M metagenome (GOLD analysis project Ga0194115, IMG submission 148656) | Freshwater microbial communities from Lake Tanganyika, Tanzania - TA2015002 Mahale S4 surface | ecosystem: Environmental > Aquatic > Freshwater > Lake | place: Tanzania: Lake Tanganyika...
TTCCAAACGATAACGGCTCTTATGGTAAGATCGTTGATCGTACGGTAGCATAAAACTACAACTTAATAATACAGAAGGCCCAAGACCCTTGAAAGTCTGGGCCTTTTGTTTTTGGTATAATAAGAAGATGCCTACTCAAATTTACGACAGCACAATTGTTACTTTAGTTGATGGCTCAGAAATATATGTAACTCCTTTAAAAATAAAATATCTTAGACTTTTTATGAAAGAGTTTCAAAGAGTAAGAAATGCTAAAGATGATAATGAGGCAATTGATGCATTATGTTCTTGTGCAACAATAATGATGAGACAATTTTATCCTAAAATAAAAACACAAGAAGAGTTAGAAAACTCAATAGATCTTCCTACTATATACAAAATATTAGAATATGCTGGAGGAGTTAGTGTAAATGAAAAATCCCAAGAGTCTGTAAAAGATCAGGCAACAAAAGGAGGGACTACCTGGGAAGAACTAGATTTAGCAGAATTAGAATCCGAAGTGTTTCTTCTAGGAATATGGAAAGACTATGAAGAACTAGAAACCTCTATGTCTATGCCAGAACTAACATCTACTTTAAAAATAAAAAGGGAACTAGATTATCAAAATAAAAGATTTTTGGCTGCTATACAGGGGGTAGACTTAGATAAGGAAAGCGGTAAGCAAAATGCCTGGGAAGAAATGAAGGCTAGAGTATTCAGTAAAGGAAAGGCTGCAAACTCTAAAGACATATTGGCCCTACAAGGAGCAAATGCACAACAGGCTGGTTTTGGCATAGGTATGGGCTTAGAATATGAAGATCTAACTAAAAAATAAAACCTCGCTATGGTATAATTTATGCATACCTTAAGGAGGAATAAATGGCTACAACTGTGCACGAAGAAAAAGAGATTACTCTCATTGATGGCACAAAAGTTAGTATCAGACCACTCAAAATATCACTTCTGCGTCAATTTATGAAGAAGTTTGAGGGTTTGGCTGATGTTCAAGATAATAACGATAAGTCAATGACTTTGCTTATTGAGTGCGTTCAAATTGCTATGAAGCAATATAAGCCAGAGTTATCTGAAGACATTACTAAACTTGAAGACTTGTTGGATCTTCCAACAGTTTATCAGGTTATTGAAGCAGCATCAGGAGTTAATCTTTCAGATACAGCACTCTTGGCTCTTTCACAGCAATAAAAAAAATTAATACAGGAGGCGGTTAATGGCAGGAGATGTAAATAGCAACATTTTTATTAATGTTGACACCTCTTCGGCTATGGCACAACTTCGTGCCCTTGAAAAAGAATTAACTGCTCTTAACCGTGCTCTTGTAATAGGAACAAAGACTGCAGCACAGGCTCAGTCAAAGTATGCACAAGGACTTCTACATAATGTAAACGCTACTGGTCAGTGGACAGCATCCATGACTAGAATGAGAACTGCAACAGAACAGTTTTCAACAGCACTAGATAGATCTAAATTATCACTTAAAGAATATTTCCGTTATGGAATGGCATCTACTAGAACATTTGGTAGGGCATTTGGAAATGAATATAGTACAGTATCAAAACTAGTTGAAAAACGTGTAAAAGTATTACAACAACAATATGTTCAGTTAGGACGAGACGCTCAGGGTGCAATGAATGCACTCAAGTTTACACCCAAAGCATTAAACTATAGAGATGTAACAACTCAGTTAATGATGGCTACGCAACGTCAACAAATTTTCAATAAACTTCTTGACGACGGCTCAACAAAACTTCTAAACTTTGGTAAGAATACACAGTGGGCTGGTCGTCAGTTAATGGTTGGTTTTACTGTTCCATTACTGCTTTTTGGAAGTCAAGCCATAAGAACATTTAAAGAAATTGAAACTCAAATGATAAGATTTAAAAAAGTATATGGAGATATCTATACAGATCCAGGTCAAACAGAGCAGGCCCTAAAAAACATAAGAGCGTTGGCAGATGAATATACAAAATATGGTGTTAAGGTTGCAGATACACTTAAGATGGCTGCAGATGCAGCAGCAGCAGGTAATTCTGGAAAAGATTTAGAACAAATTGTAGAACAAACAAACCGACTTGCAGTTCTCGGTGGAGTTACACAAGAAAAAGCACTTGAAACCACAATTGCATTAAAGAACGCATTCCAAGTTGGAGCAAATGATTTAGATCAAACAATTAACTTCCTTAACGCAGTTGAAAACCAGACTGTTGTTGCTCTTGAAGATTTGACAGAAGCGATTCCTCGTGTTGCTCCAGTTGTAAAACAACTAGGTGGAGACGTTAAAGATCTTGCATTCTTTATGGCTGCTATGCAAGAAGGTGGTATTAGCGCAGCGCAGGGTGCTAACGCATTAAAATCTGGTCTTGGTTCTTTAATTAATCCAAGCAAGAAGGCATCAGAAGCAGCAGCAGAAGTTGGAGTTAATATAAGAGGAATTGTTGAGGCAAACCAAGGCAATCTAAGAAACATTGTTGTTGGCTTTGCTCAAGCACTACAGCCATTAACAGACTTGCAGCGTACCAGGGTTATTGAAGATGTTTTCGGTAAGTATCAGTTTGCACGTATATCAGCACTTTTAAATAACGTTACAAAAGAAGGAACGCAGGCTGCAAGAGTATTACAACTTGCAAATGCCTCTGTAGAAGAACTAGCAATCTTATCTGAACGAGAATTGGGAGTTCAGGCAGACTCTGCAATGAATAAATTCGCTGGTGCAGTAGAAAGACTTAAGGCTGCAGTTGCCCCAATAGGAGAAATATTTGCTAAAACATTAACTCCAGCAATTGAATTTATTACAAGAATGTTTGAAAGATTTAATAAACTTCCAGAAGGAATTAAAAAGGGTATTGCAGTAATTACTGCTGTTGTTGGAGGGCTTGGACCAATATTTTTAATGACATTTGGCTTGCTTGCTAACGCTCTTGCTAACACAATGAAAGGATTTAATTTACTTCGTAAAGGATATCAACAGTTGGCACACGGATCTTCTGATGCTGCCCTAAAAACACAGTACCTAACAAATGAAGAACTAGAAAATATATCTGTTACAAATTCTTTATATTCTACACATGAAAGACTTTCTGCAGCATATAGGATAGAATCAACCGCCCTTGGAGCATTGATTGCTCAGTATGGCACTGCAACAAGTGCGATGAGAAACTTTTCAATGGCTAATCCAGGACTATTTGTTCCTGGCAGAGTTGTTCCTCCAATTCGTCGTGCAGGTGGCGGTACAGTAAGTGGTCCAGGAACATCTACATCTGATTCTATTCCAGCATATTTATCTGATGGAGAGTATGTAGTAAATGCTAAAGCAGTAAAGCAGTATGGCGTAGATACGTTTGATGCAATGAATGCAAGAAAGTATTCTAGTGGTGGACCAGTTATCGGTAAAGATGGAATACCTCGTTTATTTGGTGGAGGATTTTATAGAAGAATTTTGGACGCAATGCTTCCAAAAACCAGACTGGGTGTTGTTCAAGCAGGTGCAAGCGGATATGATATATCTGGTTTTGGCACAGGAGGTAGACCAAGAGTCGGTGTTGTAGTACCTCCTAGTTCAGCACGTGTAGGAGGATCTCGCCCATTAGTATTTACCGAAGATCCTAGTGGAAAAATTAAAGTTGCTTTAAGAGATGATCCAAATAGTTTCTTTTATATAGAAGCAAGGAAAAGATTAAGTTTTGAAAATTCTATTGATAGTCATGTAGTGGAAAGAATGTCTCGTGGAGATAGTGCAGAAAAAATTTATAACAACTTTAGAGAGCAAATGCTTAGAAATAGAAGAAGTTTTAGAGGTCAGCCTATTCTTGGAAGAACAGAAACCCCATCAAAATTTTTGTTTGGATTAACTGGATATAAAAAATCTGCATCTAATGCAAAAGGTGCTCCTCGACATGTTAAAGATGCATTTGAAAAAAAGGCTATAATTTTTGATTCTACAGGGGCGAAAATTGGTTATACCAGAACCAAGGCTGGAGAATTATATCAAGAATTAGACAATGAACAAGAAGCAATTAGTAGATGGGTAAGAACTAATGTAGGAAATTTAGATGAAAAACAAATAGCCGCTATAGAAAGATATAATAGAGTAGCAGTTTCTCATTTAGATCCTGCAGATAGCCATTTGTGGACTCCAAGAACTGGTAGTCGTGATTCTGCTTTAATTAATCAGGCATTAAATTATGAAAAAGGCAGATTCGGGTCTGGAAATCATATTACTAATCAGCAAGAAGCACAATTATTTTTAAATTATTTAGAAAGTAGATATGCACAATTAGGCGACACAATGCCAGGAACTCAATTGGGCGCATTGCAACTTTTAAGGATGAGACTAAAACCAGACACGAATGGTAAAACATTTTATAAAAGACATGGAATAAAAGATACTCAATTAAATTTACAATATACTTCAGTAAGACAAAATCCTGCAACAAAAAAATACTATAACGTAGATAAATTTGGAAATGCCACAACTGAATATGCAATGGGTGGAGCAGTTCAAAAATATGCAGGCGGAACGACATTTGTTGGTATGCCAAAATCATTTACAAAAGTGCTACAAACAAGAGCGCTTGCAGAAAAATTAAATGAGGCAGTTAATGCAAGTAGATTTAAAAATCTTCCAATAACAGATACTGGAGTAAAACTAAAGGATCTTGGAGGCTTTAGTGTTGGAGAAATTTCAAGAGCAGTAAATGGAGTTTATAAACATCCAGATGGCAGAACTGTAGTTTATAAGGCTGTAGAAAGTGAAGAGGCTGCGCTGGCTGAAATGAGAATGGCTGCTTTAATGAGAGGTGGCAGTGAACTTAAAACTCCAATGAATCAGTCAATAAAAGTTATTGCTGACCCAACAGATCTAACAAGAAAAAGAAAAATTCTTGCTATAGAGTCAGACTACGACCCAAGATTTGAAAATCCAACGGGAGAATTTACCAAGAAACAATTTATTAAGCAAACATTGGCTGCTGGTATTCGTGGGGATAAGGATGTTAAGAGATCAAACATTAGCGGAGACGATGTAATAGATCAGGGCAACTCTGGAGTATTTGGTACTGCATCAAGTAGATTTAAATATGCAGATAGCATGAAGACAATAGAAGAGCAATTGTTAATAAACTTTGGCGCAGTAAAAGGTGGTGCTTCAAAAGATTTTGTAAAGGCTGTTAGAAAGATGGCCAAAACAATGGGTTATTCAGCATTTAAAAACGCAATGCTTAAAGAAATTGAAGAGTCTATTCCTAGATATAAAGCAACCATTAACTCATTTAAATTAAATCCACAAGAAAGAAAAATATATGATGATTTGGTTGTTCGTTTAGAAAATTCTAAAAATGCAGACTGGAGGAAAGTTTACAATGCTGCTGCTGGAATTCCAGGATACGAGGATGGAGTATTTTCTGTACCTGGCCCAAAGGGTGCTGGCGATGTAGTCCCTGCAATGCTTTCTCCAGGAGAAGCCGTAGTTCCAGCAGATCAATCACAAAAGTATAGACCACTTATTAAATCAATTATTGCAGATAATGTCCCTGGATATGCAGGATCTAATATCGATGATTGGGGGGACGACGATACTCCAAAAAGAGGAGGGTCCTATGATAGAACCAGAGTTGATCGTTTCCAAACACGAATGGAAGCAAAGATTGACAGAGCGGCAGACAGATTTGTTGGAACAAGAGTTGGCGGTTGGATTGATAGAAAGGTAAGACAAAAACAAGAAAGAGAAGATGCTGCAAGAAACGCAGCAAGAGCATCAGCCAGAGCAGTTCCAATGCCAGCATTTTCAGACTTAAAAGAATCTATTGATAAAAATACTAAGGCTGCTAATGATTCTACAGATGCTTCTAAGAAAAATACACGTGGTGTTTTGCAAAGACTTGGTTTTGATAGAGGTAATTTAAGTGAGGCAGAAAGATTAGAGAGAACACGAGGTGGCCGTGGATTTTTAAGAGGATTTGCTCCAGTTGCTGACTTTGATAGGACTGTAACAAAAAATGGTAAAGAAAAATTTACACTAGCATCATCAGCACAAAAAACTAATGCAAGACAATTAGACAGAATGAATCGTTCTCAAAGACTTGCTATGCCATCTATGGGCGTCGCTATGGCCACATCAATGGCTGGAATGTATGCGATGAGCAACCCTGACAAACAGTTTATGGGTATGAACTTAGGACAACTATCTGGTCCATTAATGGGAGTATCTATTCTTGCTGGATTATTACCAATGCTTAATAGTCCAATAAAAATGTTAATTGCAGGAGTAGTTGGTCTTGCTGCAATATTTAAGATGCAATCTGCTCAAATTAAACAATCTATTTTAGATGGTCGTGAACAAGGAAAGACTTTACTTACTACAAAAGAGTCATTAGAGGAATTTGGCAATATCACCAATACTGTGTCTAAAACACAAATAGCAGAAAATGTTAGGGCTTCTAGGACAACAGAAATTGTTCCAGTTAGCATGGATTTTGGTAAAAACTTTATACTTAATAGTGATTTTGGTAAAAAGTTTCAAGCAGATCTTCAAAAAAATATAGAAACTTTTGGCAAACCTATTGCAGCACAAGTGCTTGGAAATCAACTTGCAACAGCAGTTAGTCAAAAAGTTTTAACTGAAGAGCAAGCACAGTCAATCGCAATAGCACTTACTAGAGATCTTAAAGATGCAACATTTGAAATGCAGGTTCGTGGTAAATTAATTGAACTATTAGGACCCGATGGTAAAAATGTAATAACAGATCCAATAGAGTTGCAATTAAAATTAATATCTAATAAAAAACAAATACAGCAAGAAACATTTAAAAATTTGCAAGAAGTCATATCAAGAGAAAGAAATGGGCTTGCTGGATTAGGCGGAAAAGAAGCATTGGCGATGGGTCTTTCAACAATACCTGCTGCTGGTGCAGGCGCTCTTGCAACTGGAGCGATGTATCGTGGAAAGGTTGTAAATTATAACTTACGACGTGCAGAGGAATTAGCATTTAAAGGAAAACGTGCACAACAATTTATGGCTGCTACAGAAATGGCAAGAGGATCTGGAAAGTTGAATATGGCTGCTAATGCAGTTAGAGGTTTAAGGGTAGGAACACAGATTGCTGGTGCAGGAGCAACTGCAACTGGCGTAGGAGCAGTACCTGGTTTAACCTCTATTATTTTAGGAACTGTTATTTTTGGAGGTATTGAAGCAGGTTTACGTGCATGGCAAAAGGGTAATGAAAAGAAAGCAATTGGAAAGGCTGCGGGAATATACTCTGGAGTCACAACAGAACTACTTAAATCAACTCAACAAGGCCTTGACGCTATGAATGCACAGATAGATGATTCAGTTAAGATTCTTGAGGCTAAAAAAATAATAGCAAAAACTTCGCAAGAGACTGCAGATTTAGAAGGACAAATTGCAGTTCTTGAGCAGCAAAGAGCGCAGGGTATAAACAAAATATATGCACAACAGGTTGAAATATTAAATAACCTTGAAACATCTTTTAATCAGATAGGAAAGTCAACATTTTTTGAAACAATTAGTCCATTTGGAACTGGTCGTGGACAACTTCGTACCAAGTTCTTGGAGTCATTCCAAGAAGGAACTGATCTTAAATTTAAAAAAGATCCAATAAGTAAAATGTATGTTGAAAGAATGCGTAAAGATTTACAAAAGACTGAATCCATTCAAGGATCTGGAGGGTCTTCTAGTGCTGCAGCAATGGCATACAATGAACGTCAAAAAGTAGCAAGTGATGTTATAACATTAAAGATAGAAGCACTAATTAACTCAGATGTTTTAACTGCAGAGCAGGCAGCAGAGGTAGTGTCTAATTTATCTGGTGATAGAGTATTGGCTCAAAAAGAATTAGAAACAATTATTACAGTGCATGGTACAGAGGGTCTTCAAAGAATGGCTATTCTACAACAGTATATTCCAAAAGAAAAAAATAAGAAAAATCTTCAACTCATGATTCAGTCTTCTAACAGACAAGATGCTAATGAAATGATGTCTGCTTTAGAAGAATTGGTAAAACTTCCTTCCTACCTCGGATTTGATATTAACATTGAAACACAAAAAGGAGACATGGAAAGACTTGAGGGTGTTGGCGAAGAAATTTCAGATCTAAAGAAAATGATTCCAAATGGTCAAATAAGTTTAAAAATATTACAAGATGTACAGCAAAAACTTGGAGGGCCAGGTAAAAACCTTACATTAGATGCTGCAATTGCACAATGGGAAACATTATCTAAATTACCTAAAAATTTACAGTTTAATGCTATGATTACTTTAGGATCAATATCACAGAGCGATTCATTTGATAAAATACTTGATAGAGAATTAGAAGCAGAATTTTATAAGAAAAATCGTTTTCGACGCTCGAGGGCAACCCCAGCAGTACTTGAAGCATTTAAGGCAGATCAGACAAATATAGATGCAGCAATAAAGGCTTACTTTGCAAAAGTTATGCCAGAGTTATATGGAACTGCTGTTAAGGATACAGTAAAAACTGGAAAAGGCACGGGAGACGGAAAGGGCAAAGGCCCAGATACAAGTTGGCTATCTGAGTTATTACAAAGACTTAAATTATTAAAAGAAGGAAGCATTGATGCAACAGGCTCTATGAAACAATTACTGGGTCAGGTTACAAAATTCTTTGGACCAGGATTGATGTCTTCGGTAAATCCTTCGTTAGATAAAACTAGGGGAGCACTTTTACAAATTGAGCAGGCTGCTAAAGCGGCTGGAATAACTTTATCGACAGAATTTGTAGATTTTATTGAAGGACTAGATGCTGAAAAGTTTGAAGAATTTAGAGATCGCTTCTTATCAATGAGTAACGGAAAAATAGTTGGATTTAAAGGAACAAGCAGTCAGTTCTTTGGATCTGATGCAGCATATGATCGCAGACAAAAAGCAATAAAAGCAGGAACATTTGACGGATCTCAGCAAAGTCTGTTCGGCCAAGTAAACGAGGCTTTTAGAACAAAAACAATAGCAGAATTTATTAAAAAACAACAAGACTCTATTAAAGAGAGTAACCTTCAGGTTGAAGCATTTAGAAAATTAACCGACGCAACTGGAGAATTTAAATTTGATGCCATGGCAGCAATGGAAGTATTAAAAGATCCAGCCCTGGCTAAGGAAATAGCCCTTGGAAAAAAGATTTTTAGTCCAGAAGAAAGAGAAGCAATAATTACTTCTATCAATAAAACATATGCAGCAGCATCTGCTTTATCTAAAATTAAGATGATTCAAGATACCGAAGGATTGCAAAATCAAGTAAAGGCTTTTGATAAGTTATCAGCAGCAGGATATGATTATGCCACTATACTTAAGGTAATAGAAAATGAGGCATATGCCTACGAGATTGCTAAGGATGGGGTTGACGGTTTATCGGATTCTACAAAGGCTTTAGTAAAAGATACAAAAAATTATATTGATGCACTAACAACCTTAGAGAATACGAAGTTTTTTGAAGAAAGAACTAACGCTCTTAAACTTAAACAAGATTTTGCTGCAATTGCTCCGTTACTAGTACAGGCAGGAGCAAGTTTATCAGACATACAAGAAATATTAAGCAACCCTAACTTAGCAAAGGCATTTATACAAGAACTTCAAGATGGATCGCTAGATGCTGGAAGAATTAAAGAATATTTAGATCAAATTCCAGATTTTAAACAAGTTGACGTAGAACTTAGAATTTCTACAAGAGAGGGTCAGGAAGAGGAGTTTGATAAGTTATTTAGTAAGGCCATGGAATATTATGACTTGCTAGAAGATAAAATTGAAGATGATTTTGAGCCATTGCTTAAAAATGCTCAAGATGCAATTGATGCCACACAGGAAAAAATTGAAGGTATTAATGATGAAATTCAAAAATATCAAGATGAGATTGATGTAAAGCAAAGAAAGATTGAAATAGAAATAACAAGACCTATTGAGATTTTACAAAAAGATTCTGCTGAATTAGCCAACGATCTTGAGTTAATGAATGTAAGTGCAGATGAGATAACCAAGAAATATGACGAACAGGCAGAAGCGCTTACAAAGGTTTTTGAGATAAACTCAAGAATTGCTGATCAACAAAAACAACAATTAAATCTTGCAGGTGCTCTATCTCAAGGAGATATTTCCGCAGCAGCAGCAGCAGCGCAAGAACTAAAAGCATCTCAATCAGCAGCAATGCAAGAGGATCAACTCGGTATTTTAAACACTGCAAAACAAACTCAAATTGCAGGCTTAAGAAACAAGGGTGGATTAACTAGGTTACAAATTGAAAAACTTCAATTTAATACGAGTCAAAAGATCTATGAACTTGAAAAGAAACGTGATCTTGAATTAATAGAAGTAAGAAAACTAGAAGACGCTATCTATAATATTAAGACTGGTAGATTAAAACTTGCTCAAAATGAACTTGATTTAAATAATAAAAATCTTAAATCAATACAAGATCAAAAAAACGCTGCGATTGAAGCAATAGACAAACAAAGAGAAATTTGGACAGACGCAAAGTTGGCAATTGGTTTTGCAAGGATAGAGGCTGGACACTATAACGATGTTATTGAATTTTCCAATACACTTGTTACTTTAATGAAAGACGGATGGCTCGGAGTTGGAAATGCTATTCTAGCAGCCGTTTCTGCCCTTGCTCTTTATAATGCAGGACTAAAGAAGAAGCCACTTACTTTTGAGCAGGCACAGGCACAGGCTCAAAACACTTTAGGTGGTTACTTAAATACTTTTGGTTCTAAACTTGGAAGTGCAGATCAGCAAATAGTTGGTCTAGAACTTAAGATTGCAGAGGCAATGGAGAAGGGCGAAGATACCTCCGCATTAGAAGCACAGTTGGCTGCTTTAAGGGCATCTACTGAGTTATTAGCAGACAACATGTATGATGTAGCAAAAACGCTTGATAAGGTTGATAACGCAACAAACATCGCTGCAATTAATAGTGCAGTTTCTACTGCCACCAGCATCCTAAAAGATCCTTTTGGAGATATTGATGTTGAGTGGGACGGGCCAGTTTGGATTCCTGAAGAAGGTTCTGGCGCAGCAGGAGCAGACTTTGTTCAGGTAGCATCTAAGGGTGGAATCATAAAGCCAAGTTACTTGAAAAAAGGCGGTATGGCAAAATATTTCTTAGGTGGTGGTTTTGCTAAAGGAACAGATACAGTTCCAGCAATGCTGACTCCTGGAGAGTTCGTAATGAGCAGATATGCTGTAAATGCTCACGGAGTAGAGAAAATGAGAGCAATTAATGGCGGGGCATCAATTGGAGACTCAGTGTATAATTATAGTATTAGTGTTAATGTTAAGTCTGATGCAAATCCAGATGAAATTGCTAGAGTGGTAATGACACAGATTAAGCAAGTAGATTCTAAGAGATTGAGGGGGGCAAGTCTATAATGTCAACTTCATCATATATGATAGGTAGAAAAAAATATGGCAGACCACAAGCAATGCTCTGGTCAGAAAACTCAGGAACATTAACAAACGGAGTATATGTTCCTAATGGACTGGAAGTAGGACAAAACCCAGGATCGGAAACAGACACTTCGGTGTATAATCAATTTTTAACTTTATCTGATGACAATAGAAGTCAAATAGATTTTAATTTTACACGAATTGAAACAAGAGAAAGAATGATTAATGGACGTATGCGTTCATATCATATTGCAGATAAATTAACCTTAACAACATCCTGGAGTATGTTGCCATCTAGGTCATATTTTAATGTTCCAGACTTTAATCCTACAACTGGCAAGTCGCCACACGCTGGATCAAATAACCTAGAATATACAACAGATGGCGGAGCAGGAGGAGTAGAATTATTAGATTGGTATGAAAATCATAAAGGTCCTTTTTGGGTATATCTAGCCTACGACAAATATTCTAACTTTGGTAAAGACTCCGATGCGTACGGTCATTTAGCCCAATATAATCAATTGATACAGATGTATTTTTCAGACTTTAGTTATAGTATTGTAAAACGTGGAAATAATAATTTTGATTTTTGGAATATATCTGTTATTTTGGAAGAAGTATAATGTTTCAAAATGAAGAATTAAAAAAATATTTAGAAGAGTCAGCAACTGTAAAAAGTCAGTCTGTCGTAATAGCAGAGTGGAATATGAATATTGCAAACAATATTTTTAAATTAGGAAACTATAGATATAGGCCTACAGCATCAATTTCTGATAAGTATAAATTACTACCAAATAGTTTTGATATAAATGATATAGGAAATTATTATACTGGCGCAACTGATTCAGACATAACTGTAGATGGCGGAATAAATCCAGAAAATAATAACGAACCTTGGTTTTTATTAGCAAAAAATAAAAAAATGTCAATGATTTATTCATTAGAAGATTGTTTTAAAAAATTTAGACCAAGGTCTGGTATTAACAAGGCTGTATATTTCCCAGGTAAAAAACTTCATCATTCTAATATGAATATGTTCAATAGACCAAGATACTACATGGCTGATAAAAACGATAACTTTAAATATTGGACTTCTTTCAGAAATGACGGAGAAAACTTGAGGGGCATTGCAAATAAGCCATTAAACGCTGAAAATTTTATTGAGGATGCAGTTCCATTTGTTATTTATGAAAATCCTGTTCCAACAAACAAGGTAGTAATAAAAATGCAAACAAACGTAGGATCAGTGGACCTTGGACCATTTACAAATTCGTCTGGCTCTTTTTTAGATCCTTTGTACGGAGATCAAAATAAAACAACGCCAGTAAAATGGAAAGTTCAGTCTTTACAGGGAAATGATTGGATAGATGTTATTAGTTTTAATTCTGCAAGTCGTAGATCAAACGGTACACCAGTCATAAGTCACGACGGGTATGTTGAGTTATCATATGGGCTAAAAGTTCCAGAAAAATATAGGGATGTTTTTGTTCGTGCAGAAGAATATTTAGATATTTCTTTTAGGCCTGAAGAGTCAGTTAATGGTTATGCGTACTTAATTAAAACTGATAACAATGACATTGGGCAGTATCACATATGGTTTAATAATCAATGGGAAACATTTGTTCCAGAATACGGATGGTCTTTAGAGCAAGAAACGGTTAACAGACTTACAAATTTTGTTACTGACTTTGTAAATTGCAAATCTTTTAAATCTGTTTCTAACAATAAAACAATATTTAGAGAGTTTGAATACACAAGAGGATTAAGAATAGTTGTAGATACAATGAATAAAATTAATTCTACTTTTGATTTAATAGAAATTTCTCCAAGGCTTGCTGCAGATATTACTGATAGAGTTGTGTCATTTGACCTTTCAAAAACAGCATCTGATTTAGGAACAAGCGGACTACCAGTGGGCCAACTTCTAGCGTCCAATGGAAGTATAAACATTTTTGACTATGACAATTCTTTTAATGAAAATAATAAAAATAGTATAATTAAAGACTACACGCACAACAATGTTCAATTAAAATTTTATGAAATAATTATTAA
>Ga0194115_10005313_pt1 | contig 13449 bp, 17 predicted proteins | sample TA2MahsurfametaG_3_FD_148656 | JGI IMG/M metagenome (GOLD analysis project Ga0194115, IMG submission 148656) | Freshwater microbial communities from Lake Tanganyika, Tanzania - TA2015002 Mahale S4 surface | ecosystem: Environmental > Aquatic > Freshwater > Lake | place: Tanzania: Lake...
CGCGATGCACGTGGTGGGTTCCGCCTCCCGTGTCCGCGGCGGCGGCTGGGGCACGGCGGTCTACATGGCGGCCCTCGAGCAGTTCGGTGAGCTGGGTCCCGACCGACACTCGATCTCTCCCTCCGCGGAGGGGCTCTGGAAGTCTCTGGATCGCCGGGACGATGTGGGTCGGCATCCCTACGACGACATCAAGGACCCGAGGACACCCGATCCCAATGATGACTGCGAGGTCCGCAGGGGTCGAAGCGTCCAAGTGAACTCCTCCTACCGCCTCCTGGATGAACCCGGTGTTGCGGGACTCTCCGAGATGCGTGCGGTGGGTGATGCCGTCCAGGCGTCGTTGGGTGACCGTTGGATCCTCGCCGAGCAGATGCTGGTCAAGTTGTTCAACGAAGTCTTCCAGGCAAATTTTGGAAGGTGAGTGGCGTGCTGAACCTGTTGCTGAGCCGGTTTAGTTGGGAAGTGAAAGTTGCGCTAGTGTGAGGAAATGGTCACGTTTTTTGCAACACGTGCAATGGGCCAAAGTTGGTGTATATTTAAGCTTGAGGCGGCGACAGCATGCGAATCACAGAGCGACAGATAAGACAGATCATCCGTGAGGAGCTGGAGATGATGTCACTTGAGGGCAAGGACCTCGACGGGGATGGCGATGGTGACTTCGATGATGTCCGTGTTGCCCGATATACAAAGGGCGGTATGGGTAAAGATGCAGCGATATCCAAGGTCAAAAAGAACCCCATGGGAAAGTGAAGTCGCTTAAAGATTTTAAATAAAAAATTTGGAGATTTGCAATGAACAAGGCAAGAGTGCAACAGATCATCAAGGAAGAGTTAGATCGTGCCACTGGTATCCGAGAAATGGCAATGACACCCGCCGAGAGAAATCAACGCAGGCGAGAGTTGAAGGCTGCAAGGGCAGAAGCAGAGGCCGAAGCGTATCGAACACGAATGGCAAGGTTCAACCCAAGAGAGCTAGGAGATGTTCCAGGATCTGAGGGAAGCCTCACACCTGGTGGACCTCTTCCTGGTATGATGAGCTACCAGCGGGCAAAGGTCGCATACATTGAACCTGAATTTCAAGCCGAGTCAGGAATTTATTCTGTTGAAGACTTTAAGGCAGCGGCCAAGGCAGGCCGGGCAATGCTGTGGTCGGCAGGAGAGATCGGGTCTGCACAGCCTTCCTCTTATACCATCGTCCCTGCTGGCGTGAGCGCAATGTATAATGAGGCCACAGATGAGCCTGGATACCCATATGCGTACACAACGACTGTGAAAGATCCTACTACCGGAAAAAGAACGACTGACGTCAAGACAGTCGTAAGGACAGGCGCAGGTTCAAGAGGTGAAGCAGGGCCGCGTCCCATGGCTGACTATGTAATTGAGCGTATTGAGCAGTTCTTCACGGAAATAGTACCTCTTCCTGCGCTGACAATGAAGAAGAAGGAAGCGGAAGCAGAGGCCGCTGAAATGAGCCAGTCCGAAGACATGCCTGGTGAAACTGATCCCGGAATGGAAATGATGTCAGAGTCTATCATTCGTAGGTGGAACAAGGCCGCAGGACTCCTGAAGTAATTAGATGTCTTCTTTGCTTCGGAAGATCATTCGTGAGATGAGTTCACCTTTGGGTGACTCTGAGGTGGAGATGTTGACTGACATTGATGAAGTTCTCGCTGTGATGTCAGGAATCTGTGATAGGGTCGCCCCTAATACAAAAATGGAGATGATGGGACTACAGAACGCTCTCCGGAGTGCATCAAATCGAGATTCAAGAAAAGTCGCAGCTGTTCTAACACAAATCCTGTCATACATTAGAGAAAATGAAGAGATCAAAGCCCCAGGCCTGATAAATCGACTTGAGACATTACTGCGGCGGTCTCTTCCCACACCAGGTACATATGATACTCCTCAATCTGCACTCAATCCGCCATATGACCCTACAAAGACAGGTCGATACATGACCACGTAGAAGATGTAAATTTGTTCTTTCTTTGTATAATGCCTATGAGGTAATACATGTCGAAAGAAACAGTTAGGCCAGGTCTTCTGATTCCTGATAGTTATTCATCAAATTTTGCCAAGGCCCTTTATGACCATCGCGTCGGTTCTGTCACACATGAGGTGATTAAAGAGCTTAGAACGCGATACGGGACAGAGAAGTTCTTCATGGAGGCGGTCGAGTCAATCTACGAACACAACGAATGGCAGCTCGGAATCAAGGTGAAGAGAGACCTTAAGAAGATCTTTAAGGAAGGTTAAAGTTTCATCTTGTAGATGAACTTCTTTACTATTTCACCGGCTCGAGCATTGGCTTGATCTTCATGGAAGCCACCAATGTCCTTGATGGGACCCGTGATCAGGCCTGTCTGGTGTTGCATCATGTGGACCATCTCATGAGCTATTGACCTGCATATGTCGAGCACATGCCGACCTTTTCCGAGAACACACACCATGTTCTGATTGGGATCGTAGTATGCTGTTGTCTTTATGTTGTGTTTCACTTTATCTTCGACTATCTTGATAGAGAAATCACAGTTGATACCCAGGTCGCTCTTGCAATCATGACAGAATTGGAATAGGACCTGTATGTCGCTAGGATTGTAGTTCAATGACCTGTCAATGTAGATCTTTCTTCCCATTCTGCACCCTCAGATAGTATTTATCCACTAACATTTTCACAGTTCTTCTCTGGGAATACATTTTATATGTGGCTTCAGCCATATTTATAAATGAGCAGAGGAGATCCAAGACTTGTCCATCTTTAAAGAGCACAGGACCATAGCAGACAGGTCTGCTGCAGATCGTTCTCGACACAAACGAAAGATTGAAAAGGCTATTAGAGATGGGGTCACAGATATTATTGCCGATGAGTCAATCATAGGACAGGATGGGAAGAAGAGAATTAAGATTCCTGTTAAGGGAATTAAAGAGTGGCAATTTATCTTCGGTGACAATGAAGGAAATAAGCAGGTTGGGTCCGCTCCAGGCGCGCCTGTCCAAAAAGGACAGGTCATAAAGAAAGGGCAGCAGCAACAGGAACAGGGAAACAAGGCTGGAAACAATAAGGGCGAAGAGTTCTACGAGGTTGAGATTACACTTGAAGAGCTCTCTGAGTACCTGTTTGAATCACTTAAACTTCCTGACCTTGAGAAGAAGAAATTCAAGAGCATCCTCCAGGAGAAGCCTAAACGTCACGGGACTCGACCACATGGAATTAGGCCTAGATTAGACAAGAAAGAATCAGCAATTCAACGACTCAAGAGAAAGGCTTCGGCGAGGCGCGCAGGTGAGATCGAGCTAGATGAGAACGGTGAAGAGTCTTTCCCATTCCACGAGAATGATCTCAGATATCATTACATTAAAGAGCGTCCTAAAGATGCAACTAATGCAGTGATATTCTTCATGATGGATGTTTCAGGATCGATGACCTCAAACATCAAGTTCATAGCAAGATCCTTCTTCTTCCTCCTGTACCAGTTCATCAGACACAAGTATGAGAAGGTTGAGATAGTCTTTATTGCTCACACCACAGAAGCTGAGGTTGTTGATGAAGAGAGATTCTTCAAGAGAGTCGCCTCAGGTGGCACACATATTTCTTCAGCACCATTCTTAGCACTTGACTTAATAAATGAGATGTATCATCCTAATTCTTGGAACATCTACGCATTTCATTGCACAGATGGTGACAATTGGGAAGAAGATAATGATAAAACTGTTTCTGCATTCATAGAGTTACGAGATCTATGTCAGATGTTAAGCTACACAGAGATTGTACTTGCGAATGAGAGGCCTAATTGGGATACTTCGAATAATTCTAAACTTTGGAGTCGACTCAAGAGTATTGAAAGTAGAAACATGAAGATGAATGTCCTAAAATCTAAGGATGACGTCTGGCCTGCTTTCAAACACCTGTTTGGAGGAGAAGATGTCTGATTGGACATTTGATGATCTTGTTGGCTGGGACGATAAGATCTGTGAGATCGCAAGGCGGCATGGTCTTGACTGGTATGAGATAGCTTACGAGACTATTGACTATCATGAGATGATCGGTGCAATGGCTTATCACGGTATGCCCTCACACTTCTCACACTGGTCTTATGGTAAGACATTTGAGCGAACTCATAGCATGTACAATGCAGGACTTGAAGGCTTGCCATATGAGCTGATCATTAATTCAAATCCTTCGATTGCCTATTTGATGCTTGAGAATCCACTTTATCTTCAGATACTAATAATGGCACATTGTGTAGGTCACTCAGACTTCTTTAAAAATAATAGAACCTTTAGAGAAACTGATGCTGATCATGTTACTAGGAAGTTTAGAAGTGCCCGCCAGAGAATTCAAGGATACATAGAAAATCCTCACATAGGAATTGAGAGTGTTGAGAAGGTGATTGATTCTTGTCATGCTATTCAGTATCAGATCGATAGGAGAGGTAGATTTAGGTTGGGAGAGAAAGACCTAAAGAAATCTCTTATAGATAAGATTAATAATGACAAGACAGGGATTTACAAGAACATTGACATTAACAAGAAGCCACTAGAACCTGAATTCGACATTATGTTGTTCATTCTGGAGAACTCTAATAAACTAGAAGATTGGGAAAGAGACATAATAGAGATCGTGAGAAATGAATCATACTACTTCATGCCACAAATAAGAACAAAGATAATGAATGAGGGGTGGGCATCATTCTGGCACTATAAAATTCTAAATGAATTAGAGCTACCTGATTCGCTTCACATCCCATTCCTGAAGACACACAATCAAGTCCTCAGACCTTGGGGTGGAAGGATAAACCCCTACCATCTAGGATTTGAGATATTCAATAAGATTGAGAAGAAGATGGGTATAGAAGAATGCTTCATGGCAAGAGAAGTTATGTCAGATGAGTCATTCATTATGCAATACCTGGATGAGGAGCATGCTAGAGAATTGAACATGTTCACTTACTCTCCGAAAGGAAGAAAAAATCCTGATTGGTCCATTGACGACGTTGCTGATGAAGAAGGCTGGTTGGAGATCAGGTCGTCACTTATAAAGACCATCGGATCAAACTCAATTCCAGTCATATACGTGGATGACTTGAAAGATGGAACACTTATTTTACAGCATGAGCACGATGGAAGAGATCTTGAGCTCGATTACGCAGATAATTGCATGAAGAACATAGAACACCTTTGGAAGGGCAAGGTGAAACTTTTAACCACTATTGAAGATGAACCCTTTGAGATTTAGGAGGTAGAGATGGATTTTCTTGATCTAATAAAGCAGCAGAGAAAGGAAGCCAAGAAGGAGTCATGGTCTGGGACATTCATTGACTATCTCAACGAAGTCAAGAAGAATCCTGACATTGTTAAGTTGTCACATAAAAGACTTGCAGACACTGTAGAGAAGTATGGTGTTAACCCAATGTCAGAATCTGACCCACGATGTAAGAAGCTATTTGACAGTGATAAAATTAAGATCTACGATTACTTTAAGGATGAGTTCTACGGTCACGAAAGAGTAATTGCAAAGATCATGAGATATGTCAGATCAGCAGCGATGAAAGGTGAGGAGAGCCGTCAGGTCCTCTTGCTTATGGGTCCAGTCGGTTCGGGTAAGTCTGCCTTAGCTGATTCTCTAAAGAAGGCTTTAGAGAAGAGTAATGACTACATTTATAACCTTGAAGGCTGTCCAGTTAGAGAGGAGCCGCTTCATCTCCTTCCAAGATCACTGCGAGATGAGTTCTCCAAGGCCCTAGGCGTTCACATCGAAGGTGATTTATGTCCTGTATGCCGCCATCGCCTGATGGAGGAATTCGGTGGTGAGTATGAGAAGTTTCCCGTAGTGAGAACTTCATTCTCATTGCGTGGCCGCCGGGGAATTGCGGTAGTTCCGCCTATGGATGCTAACTCGCAGGACGTCTCTGCACTCATCGGTTCAGAAGACATCTCGAAGCTTGATAAGTACAGTGAGTCCGACCCACGGGTTCTCAATCTCGACGGTGCATTTAACGTAGGAAATAGAGGAATTGTAGAATTCGTTGAGATCTTCAAGAATGAGATCGAGTTCCTCCACACGATCCTCACCGCGACGCAGGAGAAGAATGTCCCAGCTCCTGGCAAGAATGGCATGCTCTACTTTGACGGAGTCATTCTTTCACACTGCAATGAGGCCGAGTGGAACCGTTTCAAGTCTGAACACACGAACGAGGCAGTTCTTGACCGTATCGTAAAGATCGAGGTACCATACGTCTTAGAGCTCACACAAGAGATGAAGATCTACGAGAAGATGCTCCGTAGATCAGATTTCAGAGCACACCTTGCACCTCACACGATCAAGGTCGCGGCGATGTTCTCCGTAATGAGTCGCCTCAAGTCTTCTCAGAAGTGCGACCTTCTCACGAAGATGAAGATCTACGACGGCCAGGAGGTTATTGAGAAGGGCAGAGTTAGAAAGATTGACATCAAGGACCTGCGCGAAGAGGCCAAGCAGGAAGGCATGGATGGAATCTCTACAAGATTCATCACCAAGGCAATCGACAATGCCTTGACTGACTCTGATAAAAGTTTCATTACACCCATGAGAGTGATTGATTCGCTCATCAGGCAGGTCAAAGAGCAGATAGTCAAGGACGAAGACAGGAAGCACTACCTTGAAATCCTTCAAAAGACAATTCGCGAAGAGTACCTGAAGATGCTTGAAAGTGAAATTGCCAAGGCTTTCGTGACTGCCTACGAGGAGCAGGCACAGTCATTGTTCAACAACTATTTGGATAATGCCGAGGCTTATACGACTAAGCAGAAGATGAAGGATCGTGTCACCAACGAGGAGCGAGAACCCGATGAGAAGTTCTTGCGTGCAATCGAGGAACAGATTGGAATCACAGGCTCTGCCAAGGACGGATTCCGCTCAGACGTGACAGCATACATGTTCACCAAGATGCGTCGAGGTCAGACTGTTGATTACAAGTCTTATGAGCCACTCAAGGAAGCCATCGAGGGCTATCTCATCGCCTCAGTCAAGGACATGGCACGCATTGTTACTAAGTCTAAGAGTCGGGACAATGAGCAGCAGAAGAAGTACTCTGAGATGATTCAGACCATGGTGAGCGACTACGGTTACACACCTGAGTCAGCAGAAGAGGTTTTAACCTTCGCTTCTAATAATCTTTGGAGAGATTCGTAGTATTATTAGGGTGCCATGGAAATTGAAGTAGTCAAGGAAAAAGATCTAAAGTATCACATCATCGAGAGACTAAGGTCACTTAGGACTCTCACCCAGTCGGGTGACCTCCTCATCGAACAAAATGTGTTCAACGATCCTGTCCAGAAAATATTGGTAGCATTTGATCGGGACGACTGGTTCTCTAGCGCCATCATCCCGATCATTGAAGTCAATGCCATTGACTGTGAGAAATATGCGCCAGGTTCTGGAAAGATATTCCTCGACCTGGTGGTCAACGATCTTGATTTTTACATTAGAAAGAACATTGTCTTCAACTTAGAAGACCACACTATCAAGAATGCACTTGACCAGTTAGAAGTCAATAGCACGGGAATCTGCGCACAAGAAGATTATTACTTGTATCTTGATGAGAATCTCAAGGGTGTTGCCAAAGATTTGGTGGAGAGGACACTCGAGATATTCAAGTCAGGTGATCAAGTGGTCGTCGAGAAGAACCTGATCAGAGGAACGGCTATTGAGAAGAAGCAGGGATACATTTATGATAATGTGACAATAAGCTCATCTTTCTGTCATCCTGTCGGTTGGAAGAGAAACGACGTAAATGTGATTCTAATTGATGGGATCATAGAATCTGTGGGAGAGATACATCACTTACTTGAGAAAGCCCGTGAGACATGTGAGCCATATCTCGTGATCTGTTCTGGAATCCTTCCAGAACCTCTCAATGTCATCCAGACAAATTTTGCAAGAAAGACCATCGATGTGATCGTTGGAACAGTTGACTCAAATGAATTTGGAATCCAGACAATGGTAGATATGGGCACATGTTGCCTGACAGAACCGATTAGTGCAATGAAGGGTGAGACAATATCACAAGTCTCCCAGCGAGAGATCAAGAAGGCCGACAGGATTGAAGCTTATCCCAAGAAGCTCACAATCATCAATCCTCAAGCTAAAAATGCTACCGACGAACTTCTACACGATGTCATGTCTAGGTCTGAGTCAAATACGGACATTGCTCACTTGTTTCAAAAGCGAGTGAAATCACTAATATCTTCAACCGTCAAGGTCTCAATTGGAAGAGATGATATTGATCGCAACAGGAGACTTGTGGAAGAAGTTGACCTGTTCTTCAGGACTTCTCCCATGTCACTAAGGTGGGGTTTTATCAAAAAAAGTGATCTTACCATGTTACCTGATGATCTTTTAGGCGTATTATTCGGAAGAACAAATGTACAGCCTACATACAGGATTAAGAAGTCTTTGGAGACTTATCTCTCGTTCAGAGAGCAAATTAACAGGACCGGCGCAATCATCACCAAACAAAGGGCGTAAAAAAATGTCGTTAGAGTTGAAGGTAAATACAAATCTCAAGGTGTCACTTGACATCACACGTGATCGTGTGGTCGCTAACCTTCTGGAAGCAAGAGGCCAGGGAAAGTTTAGACTTGAAGATAGCGACTTCAATGCCATCTGCAATCTTATCCAACTTTCATTTGACCAGGCATCTCAAAATGTCTTTAGCAATGCTGATAATCTTGTGAAAGAGATCAAGAGAGAGTATGAACCTTGAAGGAATAAGACACCTCGTAGAGTGTCATTGCATACTTCCACAATTTAGGAACAGGAACCCAGCTGTATACCACAAGTTTGTAGTTTTCTCGATCGTCGAGGATGACAGTGTGAAACCTAAGTTGGCACAATGCAACAATTGCGGCATTGTTCACCGTGTTACTGACCTTTGTAAATCAGAGATCGTTCATGGTGTAGAAGAAGGAAATTCGATCAGAAAGATCGATGACATCAAGGTAAGTCTACCACAGAAAATTACTGACTTTTTAAGCCAGCAAAAGTATGACGTGACTATCTGGGAATTTGTCGAGTTTCTACTTGACAATCATAAAGAGTCTGAGATCGTCTTGAGCAAAGACCAACAAGGAGACATCACACAGGTCAAAATACTCCACGTCAAGTCAGACGGAACTTTTAAGGTTAAAAGTGAAACTCGCCAGGACGAACTGGAGGTTGAATGAACGTTGGTAAGAGTGAGACAGACAAGGCCGCCGAGGGCCTTCTTAAGTGCAGGAAAATAGTCTCAGAAATCACCAATTTTGGGGTTTCACAGGACGATATTTTGCAAATAATCTATCTACTATCACTTGAGCTTGAGAATAGAGAGGCTCTGGAATCTATCTCATGCATCGTGAAAGAATTTAGACAAGATCCGTTCACAGAGCAAAAGAAAACAAAGTTATTGGAGATTTAAATGTCAGCAGTTCTAAATAAGTGGGAAGAGATTCGTGTACTTTTTGAGTCACTTGAAGTTGATATCAAGAAGACAGCTAAGGGCAATAAGACGGCCGGTGTCCGCGCAAGAAAGGGCCTTAGACTGCTCAAGAAGGCATCTTCTGATCTGGTCAAGGTAACTCTTGATGAGCCAGAGCAGACACCACAGTAATTACAGCGATAAAAAAGAAACACCGCCTTACAGCGGTGTTTTTCTTTCTAATTTATGATTGATGAAAGTTTTTTAACAACTTTTTTCTCTATCTGGCAGATTCTCATCCTGGTGACACCTAAGATGTCACCTATCTGTTGTAGAGACATAGGTCCTTTTTTTGATGCCACGATTGTGCAGTTTTGATGCTCATTTGCTTTTATCCACATCCTGCATGCCTTATTATTACAACATACACCTTTCTCTTCATGTAACTGAAAGCATTTCATAAAAGTTCTCCTTATTGATAAATGTAAATGACTTTTCTTAATTTTACCACGAGGCACATTGATGACAATCAAGTTAGATAAAAGAAAGACATTCATAGTTGACACGTCGGTGCTTCTATACGATAAGTGTGCGATTCACTCATTTCCAGGAAATGATGTCGTAATTCCGTTGATCGTCCTCGATGAACTTGACAGGTTTAAGGACAAACCCGGACTTCTAGGTGAGAATGCCCGCTATGTGAACAGGTTTCTTGATGACCTTAGAAAGGTTGGATCACTTCACGACGGTATTCCTACCACAAATGATCAGACAATTCGTGTGGACATCAAGACTTGCGGCGTTCCCGTAGGTCTTGATGCAAACACGGGAGACAACAAGATCATCGGTGTTGCAGTTGCCTTGAAAGAAAGTTCACCCGATCCTGTTGTAATGGTCACGAAGGACATTAACTTCAGGATAAAGTGCGATTCACTAAGCATACATGCCGAGGACTACTACAAGGACAGGATCGTTAGAAGTGCGAGTGAGATCTACACAGGACAGGAAGAATTCGAAGTTGAAGATCCGACACTTGTCAATCGTTTCTTCGATTTAGGTTCGATCGATCCCAGAGACCTTGACTACGATCTTCATAGCAATCAGTTTGTGACAGTCAAATGCGGTAATCAGTCACTAATTGGTGTGAATCGCGACGGCAAGATCCAACATCTCTCAAATAACATGGGCAAGACTGTTGGCATCTCTGCGCGAAACAAGGAGCAGAAGTTCGCGATAGACCTCTTGACACGAGATGAGGTGAAGCTTGTGACGATGACAGGAATCGCAGGATCAGGAAAGACATTTCTGACACTGATGGCAGGACTTTCAGGCCTACAAGACAAGAAATATGACAGGATCGTCATCACAAGGTCCTTGCAGACTGTCGGTAAGGAAATTGGATTTTTACCAGGCGACATCGATGACAAGATGAGCCCTTGGCTGTCTCCCATTCTTGATAATTTTAGGACGGCATTCAAGGATGTGACATACTTTGAGATGATGCGCCAGAAAGGCCAGATTGAAGTCTCACCTCTTGCATTCATAAGAGGCAGAACTTTCAACAATACTTTCCTGATCGTAGATGAAGCACAAAATTCCACAATCCATGAGCTAAAGACTATCATCACACGTATCGGAGAGAACTCAAAGGTCGTCCTGCTTGGCGACACAGACCAGATTGACACCCCCTACCTTGATAGTCTCTCAAACGGATTGACGATCATCGTTGAGAAGTTCAAGAATTATGACATCGCAGGTCACATAACACTTATGAAGGGTGAAAGATCCGAACTTGCCACGCTGGCCTCACAAGTTATCTAATAATTAGTTCAGTGAGGTCAGCGTGTCGAGATTTACATATAGAAAGGTGGATAGAAATAGGTTCACCAAAGTTTACCCATATGTAAGATTCCCACCCAGGATCGCCTTTCAATTTGATGAATTTCCAGGAGACTCCGCAGTGGAAGCAGGTAAAGTAACTTTTACAGACTCAGACAGCGAGATCTATACATTTGTAGGGACATATTCAACTGCGCCATCGGTGATTGTTTCCACAGTCGATTCTTCTGCTTCTAACAATACAAATGTGTCAATCACTATAACATCGATAAGCACGACGTCTGCTACGATCACATCATCATCACCTTTCACGGGACAAGTTCACATTCACGTCGCTGCCGTGTAAGGAGAATACTAGATGTCAAGAGACTTTAGGACAGACAGAATCAGGACAACACAGATCATTGCTGATGGTTCTGGTCCTGTTCAAAAAGCAAACATCATTATCTACCCATCACAATCTGCTACCGATTATGTAAGCGGATTTTCTCCAGGATTAGTAACAAAAGTTGGGACAGATACATTTTTATTCGTTAGCGGTTCTGTATTTTCTAAGAAAACATCAAATTCTTTTGGAATATCACTCTTTGGTGGAGATGTCGTATCATCGGGATCTATCACGGCAGAAAAAGGTCTGTCTGGATCACTGACAAGATTAATGGATGGAACTTCATATCTTGTTGCAGGGACCAATGTCACAATTAACTCATCTTCTAATGGACAAGTTGTAATTTCTTCAACAGGTGGAGGAGCTGGATCCGGCAACTGGAATGAGTTATCACCTGCACCTAGACTTAATACAACAGCATCTGTTGCAATTGCAGGAAGTCTTGGAAGTTCTTTTGCGGCACAAAATACTGGAACAGATACTTTTTTCTTTGTGTCCGGTGCCATTGAAAGTAGAGGTTCTGCAATTGCAGGATCAGCAGTGTTTGGTGGTGACTCTATTACGTCAGGATCTTTCTTTGCGCTTAATGGATTTGGAGAAATATCATCAGATTCTAAGAACGCAATCCTTGCTTTGAGGTCTAGCAATGGCGCTTCTGAGTTACGCCAGACAACAGCGGGAAATTTTTCATTAAGAAACCAGTCAATCGGTGGTGATCTAATAGTATCTGCCAAGACATCCGGTGGAGTTACTAACAATTTTATAGATTTTAGGCCTAAAGGTGCCTTGACAGGATCAATACTCTCAATTTTTCCAGTGTCGACATACCCAGGTGCAACTAGCCCATTCAACGCTGCAGACACAAATTTCTTTGTTGCAGGAGGAAGAAATAAAAAGGATGGAATTACAGGAGGAACTTCGGTCTTCGGCGGTGATCTAGTAACATCAGGTTCGATGTTTTTAGGAACAGATGCGTCAGATAAAGTAGTTTTCAATTCAACAATCGCATCAGACATTATTCCTGACGGTGATAGAACGAGGAATCTAGGATCAGAGTCAGCACGTTTTGCAAACATATATACGGGAGACTTGCATCTCAAGAATGACCGTGGTGACTACACCCTGATTGAGGAAGAAGATTGTCTTACTATACGGTTCAATAGGACAGGCAAGCGTTACAAGTTTGTTTTAGAACCTGCTCCAGAATTTGATGACAAGTAACAAAAATGATAAGTTACGTGATATTTAAAGACGAGCACAGGAGATTTAAATGGCATTAGTCGGTAGTTTATCGGGGTCAGGCGGCGACTCTAATACAATAAACGTTACAGGTTCGATGATAATTGCTAATCCTGGAACGGGAGGTGTATTTCCATCATTTCCAGGAACAGACACGGTCTTCTTCGTCTCCGGTGCGCTAGGTGGAAAATCAGCCGGCACAAGGACGGTCTCAGTCTTTGGCGGTGACACGGTCATCTCAGGATCGCTGACGATCGGCACCGGCTCGGTGACGATCACCTCGAACGAGATCCAGTTCCTGGGCGGTGTCGCAAAGATCGTCTCGGGATCAAGCGGCCTCACATTCTTTGATTCAGGAAACACAAGCGGCGTCACCCTGAGCACGCTTGTTGCCGGTGGTGGTGGTGACGTAGTCGGTCCCGCGAGCGCAACAGACAACGCCGTTGCTCGTTTCGACTTGACAACCGGTAAGCTGATCCAGAACTCCGGCGTGACAATCGATGACTCGAACAATGTCTCTGGCATCGCCGCCCTCACCACCACCGGC
>Ga0194115_10005316_pt1 | contig 13444 bp, 8 predicted proteins | sample TA2MahsurfametaG_3_FD_148656 | JGI IMG/M metagenome (GOLD analysis project Ga0194115, IMG submission 148656) | Freshwater microbial communities from Lake Tanganyika, Tanzania - TA2015002 Mahale S4 surface | ecosystem: Environmental > Aquatic > Freshwater > Lake | place: Tanzania: Lake Tanganyika...
CGGGCCGCTTTCAACGGCGGTGCCGTCACGGGTCTCCTTGTCGTCGCCCTCGCCCTGCTCTCCATCGGTCTCTTTTACATGATCGCCGTGCCTATGGTCGGCCTGCGGGCCGCCATCGATAGCCTCACCGGCCTCGCCTTGGGTTCCTCCCTTGTCAGCGTCTTCGCCCGTCTCGGTGGCGGCATCTACACCAAGGCCGCCGATGTCGGCGCCGACCTGGTCGGCAAGATCGAGTCCAAGTTGGAAGAAGATGACCCCCGCAATCCCGCGACCATCGCCGACAACGTGGGCGATAACGTCGGCGACTGTGCCGGCATGGCCGCCGATGTGTTTGAAACCTACGCCGTCAGCCTGATCGGTTGCGTTCTCGTGGCCTTCCTCACCGTGATCGGGGCCAACGGCCAACCGGTTGCCAACGCTTTGGTCTACCCCTTTATGCTGGGCGGTGTTTCCATCCTTTCCGCCATCCTTGGTATCCTCACCGTCAACTACGGTAAGGGCAACCCCACGAAGTTAATCAGCCTCGGGGTTTTGGTCAGTGCCCTCGTCTCGGCTGCCGCCCTCTGGCCCCTCACCCACGCCTTTTTCCCGAACGGCCTGCCCATTGACGGCCGCATCTGCTCGGCCAATGGCATCTACTTTGCCTCCCTTGTCGGCCTGCTTATGACCTTCGTCGTTCTGCTCATCACCAACTACTACACCTCCACCCACTACCGGCCCGTGCAGCACATTGCTAAGGCCTCCGAAACCGGCCACGCCACCAACATTATTGCCGGTCTGGCCATCGGCTCCCATGCCACCGCCCTGCCCGTCGGCTTCATCGGCATCGCCATTCTGCTCAGCTACCATTTTGCCGGTTTGTTCGGCATCGCGATCGCCGTCATGGCCATGCTCTCGATGGCCGGGATCATCATCTCCTTGGATGCCTTCGGCCCGATTACCGATAACGCTGGCGGGATCGCTGTCATGTCCGGCCTACCCAAGCAGGTTCGGGAACGTACCGATGAACTCGATGCCGTCGGTAACACCATGAAAGCCGTGACCAAAGGCTATGCTATTGCCTCGGCCGGACTCGCCTCCCTCGTTCTTTTCGGCACCTACGTCCAGGAGCTCAAGGCCCACTTCATCGCCATGGGAACAGTCATGCCCAGCCTCGAGTTTTCCCTGGTCGAACCCAAGGTCATCATCGGCCTGTTTATCGGTGGCCTCTTACCCTTCGTCTTCACCGCCCGTTCCATGGATGCGGTAGGCGTGGCCGCCGGTGCGGTTGTCCGCGAGGTTCGCCGTCAGATCGCCGCCAAACCCGGCATTCTGAAGCACAAGGACAAGCCGGACTATGGCACTTGCGTGGACATCGTCACCCAGGCTGCCCTTCGCCAGATGATCGTGCCCGCCCTCTTGCCGGTGATTTTTGTCGTCGGCGTGGCCGCCATCCCCGGCCTTGGGCCCGTGGTTCTGGGCGGCGTGCTCGTGGGCACGATCGTTACCGGTCTTTTCGTAGCCATTGCCATGACCTCCTCCGGCGGGGCCTGGGATAATGCCAAAAAGTTTATTGAGGAAGGCAACTTCGGCGGCAAAGGCTCCCCTGCCCATGCCGCGGCCGTCACTGGCGATACCGTCGGTGATCCTTACAAAGACACCGCCGGCCCGGCCATCAACCCGATGATCAAGGTCGTCAACATCGTCGCCATCCTCGTCATCCCCATCTTTTTCTAGATCGAGCGAGGGGTCAGACCCCGAAGCTCATTCCTGTAAGCCGCAAATTGTCACTCGAATCGGGGTCTGACCCCGAACCTGCTTTTAATGCTCCTTCTCCGCTTTCCGCTTTCTATAAATCCCAAATCCGCAATCCCTTAATCCTCATCCTAATCCTAATCGAATTCCCCACCCGCCACCCGTTACCCGCAACCCGTTACTCATCTTTTTCCGCTTTTCGAAATTCGAATTCCGAAATCCGAATTAATGTTCCGTCGCCTTCTCCGCCCCCAATCCCGTCTGCGCCCTCACCGTCAGTTCCACAAACTTTTCTTCCGAGGCCTCCTCTTTCGATAGGACCGTCCCCAGCCATGTCGCCAACAGCCCGAGGGGGATGCTGACCAAGGCCGGATTCTTCAATGGGAAAATCGGATCCTTCATAAAATCCGGACTGACCAGGATCAGCCCGATGCTGGAGACGAGTCCCGTACCTAGCCCCCAGACCGCTCCGGACGTGTTGAATCTCTTCCAAAAGAGCGAGGCCAGCATCACCGGCAGGTTGGCGCTGGCCGCCACCGCAAAAGCCAGTCCGACCAGAAACGCCACATTCACGGACGGCCCCAGCAGGATGGCGATTCCGATCGAGGCCGCCCCGACCACAAACGCGGTGATTCTGGCCACTTTCACCTCCTCGCCGGGCCGGTGTTCCTTCCCGTGGTGGATCACGTTGACAAAAAAATCGTGAGCAAAACTCGTGCTGGCTCCAATCGTCAGTCCGGCCACCACCGCCAGGATCGTCGCGAAGGCCACCGCACTGATAAACGCGAAGAAAACCTCACCACCCAGGAGTCGGGCCAACTCCGGAGCGGCCATGTTCGTCCCGCCATTGGCTTTTACATAGTCGGGTCCCAACAAACTGGCGGCCCCGAACCCGAAGAACGTGGTCATGATGTAGAAAGCCCCGATGATCAGCATCGCCCAAACCACGCTGACGCGTGCCGTTTTGGCATCAGGCACCGTGTAAAATCGAATCAGAATGTGGGGTAAACCCGCAGTGCCGAAGAGCAGCGCCATACCCAGGGAAATCTGGTCCCAGGGATTTTTAAAGATGAGGCCAGGATGGAGGAAGTTTCGCGTCTGCGTCTCCCCATCCGGGCCCGTTGAGGAAATCGCCGTCAGGGAGGCGAAAAAGTCTCCCAGGCTGAAGTTGAATTTCTTCAAAACCAGATAGCTGAGAAAGACGCTGCCACTGATCAGCAACACCGCCTTGATGATCTGGACCCAGGTAGTGGCCAGCATTCCGCCAAAGACCACATAGACCACCATCAGAACCCCCACCCCGATCACGGCCGCCTCGTATGAAATTCCTGGAATCAGCTGCCGCACCAACACCCCCGCTCCCACCATCTGGGCGATCATGTAAAAGAGGGAGACCGTCAGGGTGCTGACGGAAGCTGCCGCCCGAACCGGCTTCGGGCTGAGCCGAAAGGCCAACACATCGGCCATCGTGTATTTGCCGGTGTTGCGGAGCGGTTCCGCCACCAAAAACAGGACCGTCAGGTAGGCCACCAGAAATCCGACGGAGTAGAGGAACCCGTCATACCCGTTCATCGCAATCATGCCGGCGATCCCCAGGAAGCTGGCCGCACTCATGTAGTCCCCCGCCACGGCCAGCCCGTTCTGCCATCCGGTGATCCGGCGGCCGGCCGCAAAGTAAGCGCTGGCGCCTTTCGATTGGCGGGCACTGAAATAGGTGATGACGAGTGTGGCCGCGACAAAGGCCAAAAACATCCAGAGGGCCGTGTTGGCCTGATCCACAATGGCGATCATTCCTTGGAATCCGCTCCAAATTTTTTGAGCAAGCGATGCTCTTGCCGGTCCCAGCCGGCCGCCGCCCAAACATAGAGAAAGGCCAATCCCCAGGTCATGAAAAACTGCGATAGGGCGAAAAGATAGGCCACGTTGACCTTGCCCCACACCTCCTTCTGCATGAGTTCAGGAAACCAACCCGCCCCCACCGGCAGAGCGAAGTAGTAGAGGATAAAAAAAATCGTGGCAGGAACGATGAGAGCCGCCTTTTTTTTGATCAGCGCGGTGAATTCCGGATCCCGGGCGATTCGATGACAGCGATCGTCCCGTGACATAACTACTGGGTAGCCCTGCGCATCTCGCCTGTCGAGGCTGGCTCCCCACCTTTTTCCTGCTCCCCTGTGCGTGAAAATATGATAGGGTTTGATTTCTTATCGCACCGTTAGCTTAGTGGTAGAGCGCCACCTTGACACGGTGGAGGTCAGAGGTTCAAGTCCTCTACGGTGCAGGTTTTTTAATCGAGGAGTTCCTGCAGCTCCTGCCAGCTCAGACCCCGGACAAAATCCTCCTCGCTCACCAGCGTCCCGCGGAACAGCTCCTTCTTCCTTTCCTGTAATCGCACGATCTTCTCCTCCACCGTATCCCGGGCGATCAGCTTGTAAGAGCTGACGATCTTGTTCTGCCCGATGCGATGGGCCCGCGCCGTCGCCTGCTCTTCCACCGCCGGATTCCACCACGGATCAAAATGAATCACCGTATCCGCCCCGGTCAGGTTCAGACCCGTCCCTCCCGCCTTCAAGCTGATCAGAAAGACCGGAATCTCCTGGTTGCGCTGGAAGCGGTCCACCTCCCCCGCCCGGTCCATCGTGGCCCCGTCGAGGTAGCAATGCGGGATCTTACGACGATTGAGCTCTGCCTGGACCAGTTTCAGCAGGGAAACAAACTGGCTGAAGACCAGCATCCGGTGGCCTCCGGAAATGGCCTCTTCCAGGCGATCGAGGAAATACTCCATTTTCCCGGAAGGCTCAGTCCACGTTTTGCCGTTCTGGGGCAGCAGTCCCAAGTGGCAGCAGGCTTGGCGCAGTCGCATAAGGACGGTGAGGACCGCGATCCGGTCTCGCCCGCCCGACTCCTTGCCTGAAAGCTCGCTAACCTGCTTGCGCCCCTCTTCGAGGATCTGCCGATAAACCCCCTTCTGCTCGTCGGTCATTTCGCACCACGCCACCTGCTCGATCTTGGCGGGGAGATCCTTGGCCACTTCCGATTTGGTCCGGCGCAGCAGGAACGGACGGACCCGCTGGCGCAAACGGTTCTGGGCACGCTCATCCCCCAGCTTGGCAACCGGAATTTCATAGCGGTCCCGGAAATCGGTGGCTGTGCCCAGATATCCCGGCATCAAAAAGTCGAAGATCGACCACAAATCCAGGAGGGAGTTCTCCAACGGGGTGCCGGTCAAAACCATCCGATGCTCGCCCACCAGCTTTTTCACCGAAACCGCCGTCTGGCTGGTCCGGTTTTTGATGCTCTGTGCCTCATCCAATACGATGGCGTCGAACTCCAGTTTTTCATACTCCGCAATATCCCGGCGCAGAAGCGCATAGCTGGTGACCACAAGGTCATGGTCCGGAATCTTGGAGAAAAGCCCCTTTCGACCCGCTCCATACAGCGCCAGCATTTTGAGTCCGGGCGCAAACTTTTTTCCCTCATCCATCCAGTTGATCACCAGACTGGTTGGGCAAAGCACCAGACAAGGCAATTTGGATTTTGTCTCCGCTCGACGAAGCTCCAGAAATGCCAAGGTCTGTAGGGTCTTGCCCAATCCCATCTCGTCTGCCAGCACGCCGCCAAAATGATTCCGGGAAAGATACTGGAGCCAACCAATGCCCTCTTTTTGATAGGGACGGGCGATCTTTTCAAGACGAGTCGGCAGTTTGGCCTCCTCGAAATGCACCAACTCCTCCGGGGGCTTCCAGTTGGAGCGCCCATTCAACGCCCAACCGGTTCCCTTGAGCGCCTCACCAAAGTAGCCACGGTAACGCTTTTCCAACCGGTAACGGTTCCCGTCCTGGCGGACTTGGCAGTCGCGCAGAACCTCGCTGAACTCCGCCACCTCATCCGTGGGCACCAAGGCGATCCTTCCACCCTCCAACCGATGGTGGCTAAGTCCGGTCTGTAACAGGCGTTGAACTTCCGACTGAGTCAACGAGTCCTTGCCGGTGCCCGACTTAAAATCCACCTCCACGGTGAGCCAGGACCCGCCGGTATCGCGGAGAGTGATCTCCGGCGCGATGTAGTCGCATCGGCCCAGAAGTGACTCCATCCGCGGGGTGATCTTCACCTCCCACTTCTTTCGCCACCTCGGTAGGACGTTCGCCAAAAACGCTCCCACCTTGCCTTCTCCGGCGAGGGTGTACCGTTCAGCGGCCCGTTGTCCGGGCAAAAAGCCGGCGGCGAGCAGTTCCCGCTGGGCCACCCGCTCAGCCTCACGGCCGCGTACCCGATATCGGCGTGGATCGGCAGCATCCGGCACCCAGGAGTCGATACCCTCGTTCTGTCCCGGCATGCCCGTAAGAACGTGTTTCTCGTTTCCGTAGACCGCCTCCAGTTGGCAGCTGATGCCCGAAAGCAGTCCATCCAACTCCACCCGGAACTTCGGCAACATCGTTTCGAACTGCAGCTGCCGCAATTTTTCACCGGCCTCGAGCCGGACATGCCGCTCCAAAAGGGGCATTTCCCTTTGCAGGAAGTTGGCGAGGCCTTCGCGGGCCACCGAACGCGGCCCCTTACGCAACCCCTCATAGGTGTGCGGCAGGCTGTCGAGCAGTTCAAGGTGTTCTCCGTCTAGCCGCCAGCGACCGTGCCCTACCTCCAAAACCTCACTCCCTTCCGGACCCGCGGGCGCAGGCACAATTTCCAGATGCAGCACGCCGGCCCCATCCAGATCTGCCTTTAGGCGGGTGCCTTCCACCGCCCGGCTTACCGCCAAGTGCTTGCGACGACCGATAAACACACGCGGATGACCCAGGAGCACCGGAAAAAACATGTCCCGGTCGGCCGCCGTCAGTTCGGCTTCTCCGTGCACTGAAGCCCCCTCCATCTTTTCTAACATGGTCAACAGGGCGGCATCCGATTCGTCCACCACATAGGGCTCCACCTTGTCCACCGGCACGGCGTCCAGACTCTTGGTCGGTCCGCCGTCCACGGAAGCTTCCACCGTCAGCGGAATTTTTCCCGCCCGCCAGGCTTTGCCCAGTTCCAGCGGTAGGTGAACTTCCAGGGCTAGCGGCTTCGATCCCTTGCCCGCCAGTTGCCCCAGAACTCGGGGAAACCGGGGCGCCAAGGCTCGGGCCGCTGCCGCTACTGGTCCTGCAATATGACCGTTGAGTCGGGGCGCGGGAGCCGTCGCCGCTTTCCCATTCCGTTCCAGATATTTCAGGCTGAGGGCAATGACGTGGGGACAGACCGTCCCGTACTCCCGGGCCTGCCGGCAGCTGCAGAGATTTTCCACATCGGCCAACCGTTTCCCCAATTTGAGCCGGGCATTGACCGTACCGGTGCCGGCCTGCACCACCCCTCCCAGGACCGGATCGATCCATTCGACCGACATCACCTTCCCCGCCTCCCAAAGAGAACGCCCCTCCTGCATCGCCCGCCATCCGCCGATTTCCAGCAACATCTCTTTGGACAGCACGGACGGGATCGGATTATTTTCCGACATACTCCTAAATCGTATGGGATTCCGACAAGGGGGGGCAACCCTGCTCTCGGCCCCCTGTTTTTAGTTTGGGAACAACTTCAGCCGCCCCAACTAGCCGCCCGCCTCACCGCTACGGTGATCAAATCCTCCGGAACCATCCCGGCAAAACCCCCGCGCATCGCTTCCGTCAACCGGGTCGCCACCGCTTCCGCCCCCTTCTCCGGCACCTCCAGGATCAGCTCGTCATGCACCGTGCTCACGAGGGGTGCATCTGCCAACCCCACCATCGCCCGCTTCAGGGCATCCCCGCACGTCCCCTGCACCGGGGTATTCACTAAGGCGGTGAATCTCGCCCAGTCCATCCTCCCACCGGGGGGTGGCAACCACCGCCGTCTTCCGTAAAGGGTGCGAACCTCTTTGATCTTCGGATCCTCCGCCGACTGCCGCGCCTCGTCGTGCCAGCGCTGCAGCGCCGGGTAAGCTTCAAAGAACTTTCTCCGGAAATCCCGAGCCTCTTTCTCATCCAATTTTAAACCGAAGGAGATTCTTCCATACTCCGCCAGGCCCCGGGCTGACATCCCATACAACAGTCCAAAGTTCACTGCCTTCGCCAATTTCCTTTCTTCCTCACCCACTTTTTCTGGACTCGTTCCCGACAACTTTCCTGCGGTCAGCGAGTGAATGTCCTGACCGAAACGAAACGCGGCCAGCATCGCCTCCTCTTTCGCCAGAAACGCCGCCACCCGCAGTTCGACTTGGGAATAGTCGGCAATCACCAGCACCTTCTTCGGATCCGCCACGAAGCAGGACCTCATCTCCACGTCCCGCCCAACATTCTGCAAGTTGGGTTCCCGGCAGGAAAACCGCCCGGTCGCCGTGCCGAGCGGATCAAACTCCGCGTGAATGCGTCCGTCCTTACCCACGGCCTCCCGGTAAGCAGTGATCATCTGCGCCCGTTTTTCCGCCCCCCGACTGCGTAGCACCAGCTCGGCCGCCGAGTCGCCGCTCATGACCAGGGAGACCTCGTCGGTGGATTTCAGTTTCAGGCCCCGCCTTTCCAGCGCCTCCTTCACCTGCTTCGGGCTCCGCGGGTTCAGTTCCGCCCCCAACACCTCCTGGACTTTTTTTTCCGCCTCCTGTCGGGTTTTCTCCGCCCCCTTGGCCAAGGTAGCCAGTTTTTTTTCATCCACCCCGAATCCCCTCTTTCGCATGGCGGCCACCACCGGGGCCAGCTGACACTCCAACTGCCAGACCTTCTCTAGCCCGGCCTCCCGCACCTCTTGGGACCAATTTCTTGATTGGTCAGGGGTATCCAGCAACTCTTCTTTGGCCACTGTCCGGCCGGCCCCCAGGATCCTTCGGGCCAAAATCATCTCCTCTGCCTTCATCGATTTCATCGTAGCCTCCCGGGGGGCGCGGACGAACGGCCAACTTCCGCCTCAACTTGCCCTCGGGGGGCTGATATTCTGTCCGCATGATCCGCTTGGGCGTGAATATCGACCATGTGGCCACGCTTCGGCAGGCCCGCTACCGCGCCCACGCGGCCGCCTCCTCTCCGGAGCCCGATCCCCTCATCGCCGCCCGCATCTGCATGGCCGCTGGCGCCCACTCTCTCACCGTCCATCTGCGCGAAGACCGGCGCCACATTCAGGACGACGATGTTCTGCGGATCGCCCGGGAATTCCGTGACAAACTCAACCTCGAAATGGCCGCCACCCCGGCGATGGTGGAGTTCGCCCTCAAACTCAAACCCTCCGAAGTCTGCCTGGTTCCGGAAAACCGTGCGGAAGTGACGACCGAGGGCGGTCTGGATGCGGCCGGTCAGGAAAAAACCCTTCGGCCCGTGGTTCAGAAACTTCGCGAAGCCGGGATTCTTGTCAGCCTCTTCATTGACCCCGATTCACGTCAGGTGGCCGCTTCCGCTGCCGTTACCGCCCCCGTGATCGAGTTGCACACCGGCCGATTTGCCGATGCGGACACCGCCAACCGCAAAACCGAACTCGGCCGGTTGGCCAAGGCGGCCGAACAGGCCCACGGGCTGAAACTGCAGGTGAACGCCGGTCACGGCCTCCGTCTTTCCAACCTGCCGGAGCTTCTCCACGTTCCCCACCTGCACACCCTGAATATCGGTCACTCCCTGGTGGGCCATGCTCTGACCGTCGGGTTGGAACGAAGCGTGCGGGATTTTCTCGAGGCCATCTCCGACCGATGAGCGCGGAACGACTTCTCGGCTTGGGCATGGATCTGGTGGAGATCGATCGCATCGAGGACTCGATGAAAAAGTTTGGGGACCGGTTTCTGCAAAGGATTTTCCATCCGGGGGAAGTGCAGTACGCCCAGTCCCAGGCCCGCCCCGCCACCCACTTGGCCGCACGCTTTGCCGCCAAGGAGGCCGCCTCCAAGGCTTTTGGCACCGGCATCGGCAAGGCGCTGCCTTGGCTTGGCATGGAAATCGGCCGTCACTCCTCCGGCGAGCCGTTTCTCCGGTTTCACGCCGCCGGCGCCGACCTGGCCAAGACCCGGGGCGTGCTTCGCGCTCTCGTCACCCTCAGCCACACCCGCACCCACTCGGCGGCCACCGTCGCCCTGCTCGGACCATGATCGTTCTCTCCCCGACCCAAGCCCGTGCCTGGGAGGAAAAAAGCCTCCGCGAGGGGGCGCGCATGAAGGATCTGATGCGCCAGGTGGTCACCGGTGCCCTTCGGGAACTCGCCCCCTACCTGCCCCAACCCGGACACGCGCTCTTTCTCGTTGGCCCCGGCCATAACGGCGATGATGCCGTTCTTTTGGCTTTGGAACTTAAGGAGCTGGGCTGGAAAACCGAACTCTTGCTTTCCCGGGCCCCCGGCAAAAGGATCCATCCCGATCCACGCGTAAAAGCCAAGGTCTGGAAAAAGGCGTTGGTTTGGCCCGCCAAACCGGAGGGCTTTCTCAAAGCCACTGGGCCCAGACTCGTCGTGGATGGCTTGCTCGGCCTCGGCGCCGTTCCCCCGCCTCGCCCCCCGGAAACCGCTATCCTCAACTGGATCGCCAAGGAGCGATGCGGGACGGATCTTTTCGTGGCCTTGGATCTACCTACCGGCCTCCACCCGGCGGAAGGCCACGCACCCGGAGCCGTCTTCTCGGCCGACCTCACCATCGGTCTTGGCTCGGTGAAATCAGGCTGCCTCCAAGACCGGGCCCTCCCCCACGTGGGCCTTCTGCGCGGGGTCCCGATCGACTTCGGTGTGCCGCCCCCCAAAGCCAATGCGGACTTTCTTCTTCCCACCGAAGTCGGACGACTGATTCGCCGGCGGTCGGCCGACCTACACAAACACACTGCAGGCATCGTCCATCTTTGGGCGGGTTCCGCCACCTACCCAGGCGCCTCCCTGCTCGCCTCCGCGGGGGCGCTTCGCTCCGGGGCCGGCTATGTGCGTTTGTTCACGGACCGCTCCATCGCTTCATCGATTCCCGCACGGCTACCGGAACTGCTTCTGTCCGCGCATGCCGACGGAACCCCGCCAGACATGGAAGCTTTTCAAAGCCAAGCCAAGGCCCTCGTGGTTGGCCCGGGGCTACCCCCCACCCAAACCCTCGCCGATTTTCTTTCGCGGCTGCTTCCCATCGCCACTGTGCCGGTGATTTTGGATGCCGGCGCCCTCGATCTCGTGGCTTCCCATCCGGAATGGCTGGAAAAAGCTCAGGCTCCGATGATCCTGACTCCCCATGCCGGCGAGTTGGGCCGCCTCATCGGCCAAAAAATTCAGGACCGGGCGGAGGCCGCCCGCATCTGGCTCGATCGACATCCCAAGACCTTGTTGGTGGCCAAGGGACCGCACACCCTGGTTGCCTCTTCGGACCACATCCTTAGCCACAACGGCTCCGGCGGGCCGGCGCAGGCCACGGCCGGAATGGGCGATCTTCTCGCCGGCCTGATCGGAGGCCTCCTCGCGTTTGGCTACCCACCTTTCGACGCCGCCCGCCTGGCGGTGGGCTGGCACGGGCTGGCCGCAGATTGGGCCGAACAAAAGGGCGGCCCGACGGTGCTGGCCAGCGGGGTGGCGGACCATCTTCCGATAGCTTGGCGAATCCTCAACGGGAAGGCAGTTTCGGAGTTTCCATGAACCTCGGGGATCTACGCCAGATCAAGATCTGGCTCCAGCTGATTGACGGCCTGCTGGCGGGAATCGCCATGGTCGCCGCTTACTACATCCGGGTTCACCTTCTCCCGGATATCCTCCCGCTGGAGTCCCGGGAGATCGGTGAATTTGGCCTGTATGTTCCGTATATCGCGATGATGGCCGTCTTGGCTCCCCTGGTCCTGAGCCGGCGCGGCCTGTACCGCCATTTCGCCGGTCGCGGTCGCAAAGCCAACCTCACCGCGATGCTCGAGGCCTCCCTGATTCTTTTTCTGGTGGGCGTCTCCGTCATCTTTTTCTTCAAACAATCTCCCAGCCGAATCGTCTTTATTGTATTCGTGCCGACTTTCTTTCTCCTTCTGCTTCTCCGGGAGGAAATCTTCTTTCGCTTTCGGCTCTTTCGCCGGCAAGCCGAGCACTACTCCGTCCGCCTCCTCCTTGTGACCGAATCGCCCGAAGGCTCGGACCGTTGGATCAATCTCTTCTCCGACGCCCCGGTAGGGGTTCGAATCACCCGGACTTTCCCAGCCGAGTCCGGATCCATTGCGGATTTCACCAAAGCCCTGCACGAGGATTCGGCCGGCATCGTGCTATTCGAGGTTGGCACCCGTCACATGAACTGGACCGCCCAGGCTATCAAGGCCTGCGAGGAAGAAGGCGTGGAAGCCTGGCTCAGCACCGAATTTGTCGGCACCCAAATTGCCCGGGCCCAATTCGAGGAGATCATGAACCGGAATCTGCTGGTTTTCCGCTCCACCCGGGCCGGCACCTGGCAATCCGTGGCCAAAGCCCTGCTCGACCGGATCACTTCCACCCTCCTTCTCATTCTTTTGTCTCCCCTGTTTCTTCTGATCTGGATCGCCATCAAATTGGAATCTCCCGGTCCGGTTTTTTTCAAGCAAAGGCGTAGCGGTCGCCATGGCGATCCCTTCACCATGTATAAATTCCGCACCATGCATTCGGATGCGGAAATGCGGAAGGCCGAGCTGGAGGCCCTCAATGAAATGTCCGGGCCGGTCTTTAAAATCAAAAAGGATCCCCGGGTCACCCGCGTGGGCTCGTTTCTTCGTTTCACCTCGCTCGATGAACTGCCTCAGCTGATCAACGTGTTTCTTGGCCAGATGAGCCTGGTCGGACCCCGCCCTCTGCCCACCTACGAGACCCTCGCCATGACCGCCAACGCCCAGCGCCGTCGCCTCAGCGTCACCCCCGGCATGACCTGTCTCTGGCAGATCTCCGGGCGTAACGAGGTCACCGACTTCGCCGATTGGGTCCGGCTGGATCTGGAGTACATTGACCAATGGTCCCTCTGGCTCGATTTCCAAATTCTGCTCCGCACGATCCCGGCCGTTCTCTTCGGCCGCGGCGCCCGTTGACCCCGCTGACTCCACCCCTGAAAAATCCCCACCCCACCCCCCATTTTTCACTTTTGGGGTCAGAGGTCATGCAAATACCTTCCTACCAAGATCTTCCATTCTGGTTTTTTGGGTCTTGGGGTCAGAGGTCAAAATGAGCGGAAATTTACCGATTTTAAAACCCCTTCTCTTGGACTCCGACTCGTCGAAATGGGGACTGCCTTCGAACGAGCCCTGGCGGGAAAAACAGATCCGAGAATGGATCTTTCAGCGCTTTATTTCCTCCTTCGATGAAATGACCAATGTGCCGGCCGGCCTTCGGACAGACTTGGCCGGACGTTTTCGTTTGGCGGCCGTCGAACCGGTCAAAATCCAGGGCTCCGCCGACACCACCCGAAAAATTCTTTGGCGGCTTGGCGACGGCTCCCTGCTGGAGTCCGTCCTCATCCCTGCGAACCCCGGACGGGACGGCGACCGCAGCGGTCGCCTCACTCTCTGTGTCTCCAGCCAGGTCGGTTGCGCCTACGGCTGCCGTTTCTGCGCCAGCGGCCTGGACGGTTGGCGTCGCAACCTCACCTCCGCCGAGATTGTGGGTCAGGTTCTCGGAGCCGCTAAAATTGCAGGCCGCCGGCCCGACAACCTTGTCTTTATGGGCATGGGGGAACCACTGGCCAACCTACCCCGGCTACGCGCCGCCATGGAAATTCTCACCTCCCCCGGAGGCCTCGGCATCGGAGCACGCCATCTAACCGTCTCCACCAGCGGAT
>Ga0194115_10005320_pt1 | contig 13441 bp, 11 predicted proteins | sample TA2MahsurfametaG_3_FD_148656 | JGI IMG/M metagenome (GOLD analysis project Ga0194115, IMG submission 148656) | Freshwater microbial communities from Lake Tanganyika, Tanzania - TA2015002 Mahale S4 surface | ecosystem: Environmental > Aquatic > Freshwater > Lake | place: Tanzania: Lake...
TGGGTAAAGCTACCGTTGAGCGGCCAAAAAGACGACTGTTATATTCTGGGAAATGATAGGGATATCATAAAATGTTCCTTCAGCGACCGATTCATAACGACCATCTACAACCATTATCGTTGAAGGAATATAGCGTGAGATCGAAGGTTACGATGGATTCTTGTTACACATCGGCGGTGACAGTCGCACGAGGCCCACCAACCGAAAAGATGACTACCAATCCTCCTCCGAAAGTAAGTTTAAAATCGGACATCTCCGTTTAACAAAGAGAAATCTACTGGAGGAAAAAACTTTGACGAGTTGGGTGAACTGTACTTGCTCCCGACGATAATCTAGAATGATTCCCTCCCCCGACTCGGCAGATGCATCGTCAACTGGCAAGCATGATGAGACGTGCGCAAGACGAGTACGCAGAAGGTATGATAGGTACCTCCTTGAACATAGAAACACTCATTAAGGGTTAGGAGGGAACAAACTGCTTACTGTGATCGAGCATCTCACTCACACTGTCCTCTAGAGTGGCTGCTTCGATCCTAAGCTTTCGTCTATCGCTTTCTCCAATAACTTTAACTTTATACGTATGAGGGATACTTATAGTACCAAAGTTCTAGAGGGTACTGCACTAGTCGCTAACTGTAACATTCATACAACCCATCGTCATTGACAGTTAACTCTTGCAGCGAAAACGAGCATCGGAGAAGTCTATGCTTTCCCTTTCCTGTCGTCTCAACCATATGATCTTGATAGTCGACTAGTGCGTACTCATTGTTGGCAACCGAGGCCTTTAGACTTACTCCCCTCTCAGTGTAGCCGAACACAGGGCGTCGTATTTGGACAACGAGAGTTCGAGAGAGGTCTTCAATGGAATATGCCGCCGACATGTTCTGGCCTCGTATATCAAAATGCCCAAGGAGGACAACAGCGAACAGAACCACAACAAGAGAAAACAGATTTAACTTATCAACAAGAACATCAAAAAAGGGTCTGGGACAATATTTTCAGTACAGGACGAAAACGATCTCGGTCCTCCTTGCCGTCGTCGTCGACGTCGTCATTGTTCTACTTTTGCTCCAACAAAAAGAACTCTTCCTCACAAAGTCGTTTCGGAAAGTGTCCCATGTGTGAATTATCTTTTCCTTGGCATAAGTTAGAACATCATGCTGCGGAATGTCTTGGTCGAGAAGAAAAATCACCACCTAAGGTTGACCAAGAGGCGGAGAAGGTAAATCGACGACAAATGGTGCCAATGCCAACACCATCTAACGAACGACATCACGTTAGGATACTCGACGACATCAAAGACTTTGGGCCCGCAGAAGAAACGACCATGACTCTAGTTGATAGGACTTCAACACCTCGCTTCAACATTCCTCAGGCAACGGCCGAATCGGCAAAATCCCAACCCAAAGGATCTATACAATCTTCGTCTTCGCATGCTTTATCGAAGCCAATAACGCCACTGGGTAGGATATATCCATCCTACCATCATCATCATCATCTCTTAATTTCATTACCCTCTCAACCTCCCTTGACGGAGATTTTGTTCTCGCAAAGTACGATGCCTCCACATCATTCCCTCCCCCCCGGATTATTCTTATATCCGGAATACATTACCGAAGAGGAAGAGCAACAATTGATGACCCTGTTAGATGATCCAGATACTTTACCAAAATGGAAACCCTCCCAATTCAATGGACAGAGTACAGGAAATAAACGTTGGGGGGTTCATTGTAACTTACGGGATCGTCGAGTGGAAAGTCCTGAACATCCTCTTCCGTCCCTATTGACGGATATTGTCATCCTGGGAAGACAACACAACCAAAACGGTCAAATTTCTCCGCCACAACACTCACCATCATCATCCTCAACTCCATCTCATGGTCTTTTAGAACGGTTGTCATGTTGGTGGGGACTATCTTCATCGTCATCAGCTTCTTCTTCCTCTTCAGCTTCCACAAGGGGTCGCCGATCTACACAGCCGGCTCCGCTACCACATCTTCTTTGTCCCAATGAGGCCAATGCGATTGATTATCGGAGATCTTGTGGAGATTGGTTACATGCCCATGTCGATGATCGAAAATTGTCCAAGGAACCTATTGCTAATCTTAGTCTTGCTGGAGATTGCTACATGACTTATCGCAAAGCGACGACCACGACTGGAAGGAATAGTACCAAGAACCAGAATCCTAGTAGGAACGACGACAACAACAATGAAGAGAAGGATGTATACAAGGTGTGGTTACCACGTCGATGTTTACAAATTCTGACAGGACCTGCCCGATATCGATATACTCATGGGATTGATAAGACTGATTTATATTCGGAACGACGAGTCTCTCTTACCTTTCGAGAATCACCCCTAACGAAACCGAATTTTACACCTACTACGACTACTGTGAAGAACATGTCCACCATGGCGACCTCACAACGGGATGCTGCTTCTACATCGACTCCGAAGATTAATGCAATCTTTAGTAGGAACAGTACGCAGGGTGTGCAACGATCATCATTCAAAAGACCAAAAGAAGAGGAGTTCCAAGAATGAGTAGAATCACTCCATCATGTCACACAGGTCGACGAAGGTATTTTGATTTTGGAAAATTCCAGATAAACAAGAGACTGGATGGATACGGTCATTGTCATGGAGCGAGCTCAGAGATCACTGATGCCTACACCATTCGAGAAACTGTTCTCATCTCCCGACCTTACGTCAATGGTCTTGTCAACCCCAAAACAAGGAACACGTTGGCCAAGGGCACCACTGTTTGTCCATTTCCAAAAACCATTCAATGACATTTCCACTCTAACGCTTCGACCCTCATCCGTACATAGCTTCTCGGAGTGTCATCAGGCATAAACTTCCCAATAATATGGCAGAAAGTAGGGATGGATGCATCCATGACGACCGTTGCGTAAGGATGGGTGTCATCCTCCGACCGAGTTCATATCCTACCCATAATGTGATAAAGGAAATGATTAGAGCCGAGAATGTTAAGAGTTCTGGCGTCACTCCCGTGGCACCTCCTACGACACCACCTGCTAGATTGTTTAGTGTCATGGGGATCGCTAATTTCCATATCGACGAGAGATTTTGTTGTTGTCGTCGTCGTCGTGTCATTGTCGAAGATTTTTCAAACTGAGGTGAGTTGGTAGGACCATCGTCCTTGTTTCGTTTTTTCGGTATCGTAGTCTCCACTCCTGCTTCTCCTCCCTGTTTATATCCTTGATATTCCATCAATGCCAGGACACCAAAGGCAAAGGAAGATAGATACAACAAGACCGACTGTCCTTTCTCTGACTGGAATGTAGTTTTCTTTACCCAAAGACCACCATAACTAGCCATATAGGCTCCCAATGCATTACAGACACTAATAATCCCATTGGCGGACCACAACATTTCCTTGCTATTGTCGAAATGATATGTTCGTCCCATCCCCATTGAAAGTCCTACCATAAAATTATCGGTGGAGGATGCTAGTGCCAGAACTATGGCATCCACATATCGATGATGATCATGATGATGATCATCATCCTTATGTCTCATTTTGGACACAGAAATCAGACGAGGATGTGTTTGGGGTTGTATTTTCAGTTTCAGTTACTGCCAGGAGATCTCTGCCGTCTACTGTTAGTTTTACTGGTGGTAGATATTCACTGTGACGACAAGCTTGGACATTTGAAAAGGGTGGAAGATTTGGGGGATTCCTGTTTTTCTGGAGGAAGCGGGACTGTTAATATGGGATGTGGGGGGAGCGTCTGTCCGGCGTACATAGTTACAACGTCAGTGTGACATTATTCTTGGCGACCGTGACTGTGGAATGTCAGACATTCCCTCTAGTTCCAACCGCATTGTCCCTCCGAGATGATGATGATGGATGATGATTTCGATCAAACCGGTACTACCGTGGGAAACACCTGGATAAGTATACCTTCCCAAACAAGGCGGACCACGATTCATTCACACGACAAAAAGGAAGAAATGCAATGATATCGTGTTATTTGGTTTTACTATCGCCGATAGAGTCACGATCACGATTATGGATCGATGGGGAGATGGTATTCTCGTCTGTCGACTTTTGGGGGGACTTCACAACACTTTACTTACACCCCATAGTCCTGGCAACGGGAGCCCGATGGACGAAACCCCTACCTAGACATTTCAGGACAACGATACTCCCTCATCCCAAATTGATCCGAACAAGGTTGAAATCGCATCACCAAAAACTACAATGACTGACCAAGAAACGCAAGCCCGTCGCTTTCGCTTTCTCGCGAAGCCGAACCCATTAGTTGGTGTAAGCCATCTCATTGAAGAAGGAATTGGGTACTACATATGTTCGTTGTGCGGGACAGGTACTATGCATTATCGTAACGTATTCCGACATCTAGCGGGGTGCAGACATCAAGAGAATTGTCGTTCAACTTGTGAAAGACTTCTACGCATTATGGACCAGAATTTCCTCCCTCAAATGACGCATCCTAAATGGCGCCAACTTTTACAAAGTGGCATGTATTGGCATGTATGAATTCGTCGTCGGTTTGAAAAACGAACAACAATGTTTGTTTTTGTTCGCAGAAGTGTTTCGGAGAGAAACGGCGAGTGTCCTAGAACTTGCACTTTGGAAGGCAAGGATATGCGATGGGATCATTTTTACATCCGTTCAAGAAATGCGAGAATATGAAATATTGGATCCTGAATTTAATGTTGGAGAGTATACGAAGAAGATGAGGATCACTTGTGGTGCAGAGGTGATCATCCCTCTCGTCATGGAATATCTTGGACCCGTCCGGGTGTCAGAACTTCCATCTTGCCTTTATTCGCGAACATTTCGCCACTAACAAGTCCAGGCCAACTTGCTTTGGGCATCCAACAAAGCAATGCAACGAATGTTACCGTCCATCCTTTAGATGCTTGGATCCGCAGTCCATACTCAGTATATAACCGAACCAAACTAAGTCATCATCTAGAATAGTTATTGTAGAAATCGCGTCTTGTGTCGTTTGGCCGATTCCAACTCTATGGTCATAGTCTTGCCAATAGTCCAATGAAGAAGGCTAATGATACCATTACGCATACTCACGAAGAGAAAAAAATCACAATAACTTTGTTCTTGATACGGACGCAGCTGCTACAAGAAACTTGCTCCCAATAGCTGATAGATGCGAACAAAAACTGGTTTCTCGCCCGTAGTATTTTTTTCAGTCTGTTTCGCTGACATTGTACAATCATCGTTGCCTTGGGCTTCTCTACAGACTTTACAAAAAACCAGCAAAAGCCTATACAAAGAACTATACATCCAAGAAGACCGCGTAGCAAGAGGGGATACGGTACATAGTACTAGGACTCCACATCGTCAAAATCCAAGTCACAGGCGTACCGAAAGTCGAAGGAAGAGTCGTCTGCAAAGGAGACAATGTCCTTGTCATCCAGAGTTTGGCATGGAAGGTCGCATACACTTGAATATTTTGTAGGGGACGACTGCTGTTGGCCAGTGCTTGGCCATGACTGCCATAACGCTTGGTAGGCGACCCGAGTGGATGACTCATCACTATCACCACTAGCATCCTCTTCACCTCCGATTCGGGTAGAAGCGGTGGTGTCGTCTTGTTCTTGTAGTCGTGAATCGTCGGTTGATAGACTCAACCGGTCATCGCAGCTTCGAGTTCTCTTCAAACGCCTTCGACACCCACTTTGATGTATCTATTGTCTACACGGCAGAATAGAAGTTTCATTTCTTTCCTCCGCCAACTGTGAGATCATTCAACGAGCTACCTAGCGCACATACACAATGCGAACAGTTCATTATGCAAACCGCAGTTAGCTACATACACAGAAATGGCCATGTTGTAGGAGACCATGCCAAGGAGATGCGGATCACTGGACTATGTCACGAAAGATGCATATCACTTGTGGCACGGATGTGATTGCGTGTCCATGGCCAGTCGGCATGCCAGGACTTCCACCTCTAAGTCCTCCCGCATGAAGATCCTCGAACAACGACATTCAACAAGGCGATACAGGCGCGACAGCTACATCCATCTTGACGAAACAGAATCGCCTCCGAAGGAGGATACTCTTGAAGCAACATGTCGCGCCATTTCGGTTGTTGTTGTTTTGTAGATGGTCTCTGGAAGGATAGAGCAGAGAATATCAATTTGTACGTCTCTGGTAACAACAAGCAAGGCCAAGCTAGATAGATGAAAATAGTTCCCCCCTCGCGTTCAGCCGGTGCCTATTGTCCCTAGGGAACCCTCCCGCCCATGCGCTACAGACCAAAGACGTATGAGAAGAGTCCTAAAACTCTGCGATATGGTTTGATTTATTTGATGGATTGACAAAACGAGGAAGAACATTAAGTGGACCTGCCTGCCGTTTTCGTACGAAGAAAAGTGAACTCGTCCGACAACCGGGGCTACCTTCCTTCTAAACGAGTAGAGGGACTTTGAAAGTAGCAAACACATTCCTGTACACGAAAGTTGGAATTTACTACGGTGGAAACTTGAACGCCACCTACGATGATCCAGACGAGCAAGGAACCCAAGCGAGGAAGCATTGGTCCCTGCTCCTGGTAGGATCGCAGCCATGCACCATCTACTCTTCGACAATGTTTATTGGGAAGACAAAATTGTACCGAATACCAGTTGTGGGACATATTTTCGGAGTAGTAGTACTGGAAGAGATAGCAGTATGTTCATCAACCTCAAGAAATAGGCACCGATTTTGGAGCCAGCGCAAGATCATATGATGCCTAGGAGTTCTCGTTGTCGTAGTTTACATTCGTAGAGTCAAAGGAGGGGCATTCAACGGTCACCTGATCCTTGTCATGCAGAGTTTGCGATGGAAGGTCCCAGATAGTCGGACCTAATGTAAGGGACGACTGCTGGGCTGTGGTTGGCCATGAATGCCATAACAACGCCTGGTGGTAGGCGACTCGAGTACGCCCTCTCCAGTCGGGGCAGCGTCGTTCGTATTATCTTGGTCGTTTAGTCGTGAAACGTCTGCTGATAGACTCAATCGGTCGTCGCAACTGCGGGCCCTCTTAAGCGAGGGAGTAGGCGCCAGACCCTTGATCACATCCAAAGGAGTATGGGCCTTCGATGCCTTCTTTGTCGTTGGGGATGCAATGTGATAGGAGGCTATTTTCTTTGCGGCCACCGTTGGAGATGAGGAGTCTTCTGCTACCCCATCTGCCACCGAATCCGGTGGACACTTATTACTACCAGTCGTACTCGCCGTAGTACCCTTCCGGCGGGATTGTTTGCGGGCGACCATCGAGAGGCAAGCTGCCTTGTCCCCTTTCTCGAAGAAAAGTTCGCATGCCTGTAGGCACCGTTGTGGGCACCTGAGCTCACTCTTTGAAACTGATAAACATTCTGTAGTTGGATGGACGTCGAAAAGGAAGAGGTCAGAACTTTATGTTTCCAACCGCCGGTGACAGAAGTGGGCCATGGAGTAAGCCAGCCAGCTAGCCAGCTAGCTAACTTCCGTAATTAGTACCCGAGATAACTTACTAGCTGCTTCTGGAAGCTCTTATATTGGGATTGTTTGAAGTATTGGGGTATGATGACGTCCACAAACTCTTTCAGTTTGTGTACCTTAAATGCTCTGCCGTTGTCAACCCATGAGACGATGTCCTGTCTAGATGTACGCTCGATGTCTTCGAGCATTTCGTACAGTTTCCACACAAAGGGGAGCTTCGTTTCAGCGAGTGCGTCATACTGAGTCAAACTCATGTTGGCGCTTCCCTCGTTACCTCCGGCGGATGCATAAGTTTGTCTATGTTGTTTCTTCTGCTGGTAGACATGGTGTGGTGTTGCGATGACCTGAAAGGGGCGAATTGTACATGGTCCTTCAGGATACTGTTCACGGCTAAGACTCTGATCAACAGGAGAGGAAGGTCTAGATCTAGAATTATCGCCTTCGGGTTTTGGCTGAATGAAGATGTTGATCGTGAAAACGTCCTCGTTACTTCGTCTCGTGGCGGACATCCCTTCTTTCCCACAACTCTCTCCTTGATAAATTGTGCTCATCTTCTCCAAGGGATTCGGTATCGGTCGGAACCCTGCTTCTAACAAACCTTCATGTAGGCCACGATGAATCATAAAGGCTGATGGTTGTACTGAAATGGTGTTCCCTACTCAGGTGGCTGCGAAAATGGATTCCGGGCTTGTGAAGTACATACAACTATGTATGTATCAATGACTCTTCCGTTTTCCTCCGTGGGCGCGATTGACGGTGAGAACCGGCGTTTCCAAGTGTGATTCAGAAACACCGGTTGGGGAAACCAAGTCGTACTATAGACTTTCGCTTACCATAAGAAAAAAGAACTTCACTAATTGATTACCCATTGTGACCTCCCTCTCTTCCTCCTCGACTGTTGCTGCTACTACTACTACTGTGTGGATTCGACTTGTTGGTAACTCTCCGTGATATTACCTTGGTGGTATCTTCATGGACTGAATGAAAAAATCGACGGTTCCAATCCTTCCACTGGATATCTTCCGCTCTTGTTGAGACTGCTGAATCATCGTTGTCGCCGGAGGTTGTCTTGGTGGTGATGCTGCTGTTGCTATGATGATCGTTGCGATGATGATAACGGACGGCTTCCTTCGCCAACGCCATAGTCGATGCATTGGGAGTAAATCCAATTGCGATTAATTCTTCCAACAATTCTTCCACCTTATCAATGTTGTTTCGATATGCTCGAATCAACGTATGGTATGAGACTAGATTCGGACCTCCTACAGAGAAATATTCACTGTCACCCTCTTCGTCTTCTTCTTTATCAACATCATGAATAGATGGGGAGGAATGAAAGTAATGATGTTGATATTCACGTAAAATCGATTCCGCCCGAGCACCATTCCGGACACGTGCCCAACACATCAACAGGGCATTCAGTGTTACGACATTCGGTGCACAATCCCATCCATATTCTGATTGCCAATCTTGCATTTTCAAGAACCATGATTCGGCCTCATGAGCAGCTTGGACGGTCCCCTGTTTCGACAAGGCGACAATAACTGAAGTAGCTGTCCGAGTATTGGGGGAAGGGAACGCAACTGGTAGCGTTGTTGTTGTTTCTGATGATGGTGTTTCTGTCGTTACCGAAGCTGATGATGTTGGCATAGTTGTCCTCCTTATTGGAGACGTCTTGACGGAACCCGCTGAAAGTTTCGATAACCATTGGATACATTGTTCGACATTCCCTAACCTGGCATGACACGCAATAATGGTATTGTACGTGACGATATCTGGTTGGAGGGTAGGATGACCATTGCCACTATCATCATTCTCAGTGTTCCATTGTTGAGATAACATTTGTTGCAATATATCTTCCGCGCGATCGGGTTCTCGAGCTTGTGTCCAACAATTGATAATCGTATTGCATGTTACTAAATTTGGGACGTATCCCATGAGTTGATGCATATCTTCAAACAATTGATGGGCCTTTGCCGCTAATTCCTTTGCCTGTTGTAACGGTGTGTGGGGGGATGCAATCCGATGACTGTATGCACCAATGACGGTTCGAAAACTCAAGGCATCTGGTTGTAGTACTAAACGCGACGGGAGGGGTAGTTGTTCTTGTGTTGGCGATAATCTGGGATAAATCCCAGTAGTGGGGTCCACTCCGTTGGATGAAGCAAACATGTGATCATGTCGCTTCTTCTTTATGGTTTCATTTTGAAAATAAAGACTCATAACTTCCTTCAAAAGATCATGAGCTCGTTCAGGTTCTCTTCGTCGACACCACATGGCGACTACGGTGGTATAGGCTCGGGCATCGACAATTCCACCAGTCTGACCACGACGATGAGGATTCCCATATCGACCATCCCATGACAATGCTTGGACTTGAGATAAGAATTCTTCTGCAGCTTCCGTCGCTTCAAAAGTCCCTGCAGTCGCAAAAGCCTTTAGAACTGTCCGTACCGCCAGAGGATCGACGGAAGAGGAAGAAGATAGCTTTGGTGATGATGATGACTTGTTGTCCTTTCCTTGATCATCATCATATTGTTCCTCAGATTCTAACCATTGTACAAATAACTCTTGGGCCAAGGAATACTTCCCCTCCATTGCTAAAACGTTCAGACATAGATTATAACAGACGGAATCAGGCCGTCCTCCTGCGGCGGGGATGACTTCTTGTTGAAAGAAATCGTATGCCAATTCTCCAATCGAAGTATTTGCAGTAGTCGTAATACCAATTGGACTGTTGTGGTCGCGGTGTTGATTCATTGTAGATTCACCCGTCTGAAGGATGGTCGCATACCGGACAAAGGTCTGCAATAATATTTTGCAGGTAGAAGCATTCGGTTGAAGATTGATTAAGTTGTTGGTGGTGGTAGAGGCAGAAGTAAGGTAGGTATTGTTGTTTTTGTTGTTGGGAAAGGGTGTTGTTGTTATCGTCTTTGGGATCATTATCTTCATTCGGGACCACCATCCTAATGCATCTTCTAATGCACCGACCCTTTGACATGCAGATAGCACTCGATGATAACAATCCCGATCGACTCCCCGGTGATTACTGATGACAATCAATTGTTGTAGGACCCGTCCTGCTAAACGATATTCTCCCTCATTGGATAAGGCCTGTAAGACGATACGAAAACTTGACAGTGGTGGTGGATTTGTCGCCGCTCTTGAAATCCATTCATGTAATAATTGTGCAGCCACATGAGAACCTGGAATAACTTTCTTGATGTTGTTGCTGTCCTTCTTGGAATGGTCATCGTTGTTGTGATTATATTGAGATATTTCACTCCATCCCTTGACTAGTAATCTCAGGGCATCTTCATCTCCCCACCATCGTAATTGACGAGTAGCACGTTCCAAGAGAGAATAATGATAATCATGATGATACAAATGACCATTGTTCCCTCCTCTGGTGTTGGAGGAGGAGGACGACAACGAGGGCGACGATGGCGATGATAGAGTACAAAGGATTGAAAAGGCATGTTGACGATCTTGTCGACTACAAGGTCGACTACTTTCCAATAGATCAATCGCCTGTTCGGGGGTGAGTGAATGTGTTGAGAGAGACGAAAATAAAGATTTTCGTGTCGTTGATGCTGCTGCTGCTGCCGATGGGTTCATTGGTCCATCTTTCGATGTTGGATTGGATCGTTCGTGATGTAGTTGTTGTTGACGATGATGAGATTTTTTTATACGATAATCGTCCTTTTTCCCGTTGTTCTTTATGGTATAGTAGTTGTTGGGATCATCGTTCCGGGTTGTCCTGCTTCCTTGTAGATGATCCGACGGTAGGGTTATTGAGGTCGTAGAATCATCCACCGACCGTGACGATGACGTCAATGTTGGATCGTCATTCGTCGTCGTACGAACAAACGTACTGAACCAAGTTGTCGATTGTTGTTGATGTTGTGGGAGGTGGTGTTGTTGGTACCTTCTTGCATTTAATGGTGAATGACAACGTTGCCGTCGCAAAAGATAAGTCTGATTTCCAATAGTCCGGGTACTACAAGGATTGAATACATGAAAATATCGTGTCCCAGTGAGAGTACTGGTAGACGTCGTCGTGTTGGTAAGTCGACGAAGACTCCATTGAGATCGGGCAATCATGTTCCACCACCGCGACGAGGTAGTAGTAGGGAGGACGATTTGGTGACAAGATATTGGTTTCATTGATGGTTAGGTAGAAAAAATGGGTATGTCTTATTCGTTCCGTCTTGTGTGTAAGATGCAGATGGTCCAAATGAATTGGGAAAATGGCTTGTATTTCTAGATTCGTAAGGTATTCCAAGAAGAGAGAGAGACACTGAGACTCAAGGAAGAGATGGTGGGAAAGACTCACAATCGAGTAGTACAGTAGGAAAACATCGACGATGAAGAAAATGACGAATCGGACGTTGACCACCTGGCAAACCTTCGTTCGCTTCTTTCTTCCACGACGATTTGTGACTCATCGGATCCAAAAACTATGCTTATGTATGTTGATACATATGTACGACAGACCTAAAACAGGACCGACCTTCGTGTCAACGGAGCAGTCACAGTCAGAGTGAGTACTATCCATCGCGATTTTCCAAGCCATCACCTACACACTACTACATGGTAAGAAACTGTGGTATGACCAAGCTAAACCACCATTAAGGAAAGGCCAAACGACCAACGGGTAGGCGATGACACCAAGCGGTCCCGTTCTTGAATCTCCGTTCTGGGTACATAAAACAGACTCCTACAGCTACTACTACTAGCAGCGTAGTGACACACCCTGCTGGAAAAAGAGAACGGTTCCTGGAGATGTATAAACTTTAATGTTTTACTATTTCATTTCAAGTGTTCATTTCTCTTCCATAGAATATTGTAGTCATGTGGCCCTTTTCCGATAGGAGAATGTTCATGGAGCACACCGTAGGCAGTGAACCGTACCACATAGCAACCATAACCCCCACCGTTCCCCAAACGACGCCACCTCATCACGGGGATTCAGAAAGGAAGGAATCCAGCATGTCTTCTTCTGATATTGCCGGTGCGGTAGTGGGAGATCCAGTCGGTGACATGACCGGAGCAGCGGTTGTCGTCGTCGTCGTGGTCGTGGTAACTTCTTCTTCTACTTCGTTCTCATTCTTCTTTTCTCTTCTTCGTGGGACTCCTTCTTTACGGCGACGATTTGGGTTTTCGGGACGTTCCCTCTTGCGATTTGGTCTTTCAGGAGGTTCCTTGCGATTTGGTCGCTCGGGGCGTTCGGGACGTTCACGACGACGTTCACGCTGATCGGGAACAAATAGGGAGGGACCAAGAGGAACTGGAGCCTCATTACTATTCGTGAGAGGTGTAAGACGACCACCCTGACCCTCTGGCCGAAGACTACGTCGTGATGAGTTGTCACCCCTAAGTCCTCCTTCTCGAGTCCTTTGTTCTAGGAATCTCCGATCAGGGACTCTTCTAGGTCCGTCCTCGTCACCCTGAACTAGAGCAACATAGTACAATACCGACATCGTCAAGAAGAGAAAGAACCGCATGATGCCTTTTGTTGTAGTGATATTGCAGTATATTACTTCTGGTTTCGTTTTATGTGGACAAACTTTCGAATGTATCGAGGTACGGGGAGCAAAAAACTGGCTGTTTCAAACTTTATGAGTGTGCACATGAGTGATGTCGTAGCCTCACTAGAAGTCGTTGATTGAAAAACCCGTCAAAATGAAAGTGATTTTGGCGTTTTCCGATCAACATCCAGGCAAGGAGAGAATATCAAAATGGTCATCCCCTTGAACGAAGTGTGTCTTGGAACGAACGGGGCATATAAAATAGAATAGCGCTTCTGACAGCGATGCTCCCTCCGGTCGCATCGACAGTCGTCCGTTCGATCCTTGCTTCTCAAGGCCTCGGTGGGTTGTGGATCTTAAACTAGCCTTTCCATTTCCTTGTGCTAATTGTCCTAGGTGATAGCGCTTGTTGGCAAAACCCCGGGCTAGT
>Ga0194115_10005324_pt1 | contig 13433 bp, 15 predicted proteins | sample TA2MahsurfametaG_3_FD_148656 | JGI IMG/M metagenome (GOLD analysis project Ga0194115, IMG submission 148656) | Freshwater microbial communities from Lake Tanganyika, Tanzania - TA2015002 Mahale S4 surface | ecosystem: Environmental > Aquatic > Freshwater > Lake | place: Tanzania: Lake...
TGCGGGGTAGAAATCTCGAAGAAACAACGAGAGAGCCAAAACCGACGTTATCTTTCGGCTTTCGATATCGATTGACCGCTCCGACTCCAAGCAGTTCCATAGATAGGAATACGATAACCATAGAGAAACGCCGATAAATATCGTATATTGGCAGGTACATAGGAACTACTGCTGGACCGAATAACGCTCATTTACCGCTTGAGCGAAATTCAAAATTCCCCCATCGGGTACAGTACTGTACACCCCCAAAAAAGTCGTTGTTTGACAGAGTGTAGTGACGTTATGAAGAAGAACGGAACCCATTTTCTGGGTTTAGACACTTTGTCGTCGTCCTTTTGACACATCCCCCTTTCCAAAGTAGGCTTGTATTACATTGTCTATTCCATTTCCCCGGTATTGTAAGCAAGGAGACGTTCATCCGCTATTAATCATCCATAAAAAATGTCCCGTTCACCGATTCGTAGTCAACAATGGCATACTGCCACGAAACGTCACATTCTCAATGGATGGAATACTCTGGACTACAACAACAACACCAACAACAACAATCTCAACAGCGATAATGACAATGAGAACAACAAAAATAGTTACAATATTGATGGGAGGAATGTCGAGCATATCCGACTCTTACAAAGTACATTGGAAATGAAATTTCAACAATTAGTTGAACAATTAAAGTCAGGTGCACAAGCTGCTAAGATTCAACAGGAAGATACATTGAGTGCAGGAATTGTCAAATTAACCAAGGCAACACGGGAAATGACGATTAAGGAATTTAATATGAAACATTCTTGTGATTTACTATCACTATTAAAATCAAAGGATGGAGTTCAAGTCGTTACGATGACGACTACAACTACTGCCACTGCTGCTCCTGCTCCTACCGAAGAGGTTGCAACCAATCGAAAGCGTGATCATGACATGGTAGACGCAACTCCTGCACCACGATCTCGACCTGGTACAATTCCCATGTCAATAAGTCGGACAATCCGTAAGGGAGAAGGTTTGTAGTAAGTGGAACACCTCCCAGAACGAGGCTTTGGACAGTCACCCCTTCTTTACACTACATTCTCAAGTTTCCGTGCCCGGTAAAGAGATCGAAATTGTCTTCTCTTGCATACTCTCACATATTTTCTGTTTCTTCTTCTTTGTCATTCTTATCACGATTCCACGTTGAACTCTCCATGTGTAGCTCGGCGAATGGGTCCCCCGTCGACACATATGAGGCAGGTACGATGATTGCCACCGTCACGAAGAGACGAAGAGGTAATGAGGGTGCTAACTTTGAAATTAATGTGGGAGATGGTCGTGTCATTAACTTGAATGATCCCACAGGAGTCCACGCCCTAGATTCCGATATGAAAGCAACGGCTGCCTCCCAACTTAAGGTCCTACAGGATCAAATGGCCAGCCTTATGGCTCAATTGACGAAGTAAAGAAAATCAATTGGATAGGAAGACTACTTATGCTATTGGTCCTAGAAATGACAGTCAGAAGCAGTGTCGGTGTATTGGGTGGAGGGACGGTTCGCGGTGCCTCTAAAGTACTACTTCCTACGTCTTCGACAGCATATGAACATCGATACATAAAGATTTGTCCATTTACTAGAAACCCGCTTTCCTCAAAGAATTTTAGTCGGTATATGCTACTACTATCTTGTACCTTCCTACTACAGTACCATATATGACTTTCTCTCCACTATTGCTTTTGAACTCGAAATGAAGTGAGTCTCCATCTGGTATCAGATATATCGTTCCAAATATGTTATCCCCCATGTGACATCAAAACTTTTTCCACGGGGGGAAGGGGGTTACGGTACGTCCTCTCCGTTTCTGTACCCGGTCTTTGTCTTTCTTCTAGCTGTTTGCCTTTTTATTTGCTGCCCATTGGGAAGATAATTTCTTTTTCCGTTCTTCACGTTCCTTCTTTTTTTGTTCATAATCATTCGCACGTTCCTTACTACGTTGATCACGTTCCTTTTCGGCTTCAGTCTTTCCAGCACCTGTCAATATCTGTAACCCCTCCTTCGCTTGATTCCCCATCTCATTCATCTTATGTTGTGCTGCCTTTTGAGCTAATGGATTCGATGCTTCATTTCCCATCTCGTAAAATATAAATAACGACTCTACTTGATGATGAAGATGATGATTTCTTTTCGATACTCTTCTTTTGCCTTATAGAGAACAGAGAAGTGACGAAATCACAGTCACTGTCAATCCGATTTTGCTGGAAAACCAGAAAAGGTGGTGGTGGGATCAAGTAAAGATGGGCACAAACGATCTCATCATTCCGCGGTTTCGCGGGTCATTTCATGCCAGAATGTTGAGTCAAGGGAGTCGAGGGACCGGAGCCTCTCCTGAAGCGATCCCCAGTAGTACGGCCATGGATACCCTAGATCTTTATCAACCCCAAGAGGGCCATGGAAAGAGTTTCACAATCAATTATGTACTGATCTTTCATGCTGTAAAGTCAGACGGAAACACAATGGCTTCTGAAGGACTGTGTTCAACAGCTCTCGCCAGCAAACCTTGAGTTCTGGTCACCGCCCATTCTCTCGAGGGTTCCCACCGGAGGAAAAGATACCTAGTTGCCACGGGTTCGTCGGTGAAACAGAAACCCATTCCACATCGCTCCAGAGGTTCGTAAAAAGAACTCCATGATGATGGCTTCGTCGTGCACTTTCGGTCCTGCATCTTGAGTCGCCTTAATTCGCTCAACGGCAGATACCATAGTCCGTGGCCATGGTCGATCGTTTTGAATATGAGACGGTATTGGAACGAAAATGGTAACACTTATTAGGATACCGCTACTTGTTATTTAGGATACCGGTACTTGGTATCTAGGATTCGTTACCCCTTAGACTGAAGATACAACAAATACGTATGAACAAATGAATCTATTCGGTGAACGAAAGAGCCTATGAAAAGGGTGAAGTATGTGGATCGTCAATCGTGAAAATCCCCGGTGGAAAGTGTAATTGATACTGCGTACGTCTGTCATGCAGTACGAGAGAGAAATTGACCAAGATCCACTTCCGACTCCGCCATTTTCATCAGTGGAACCACAAAACCGGGTCTTTGTTCAATTCAACACCCTTTGTTGTCCCCCCTTCTGTACCTTGTTTTTCTTCTCCTAATAAAGGCCATGGTTGATTGCTCTTCTCTTTGGCTCCTGTTGTGATTGTATTTTGTTGTCGTTGTTGTGAGTCAGGGTTTGACCGGAAGCCCATCGTTTTCGTGGTTAGGGAAGACGACGTGGCCGGCAAAAGGAGAAGATTACGCATTGTGGTTGCAACAAAAAATCTCGGCATCTTTTGCTTCTCCTTCGTTTGGAAGGCTTTAGGGTTCGCCATAAACTCCAAAAAAAGGAGCAGGCAGCAGCAGTAGCAGCAGTGGTTGTGTAGTGAGGTATCGTCGAATCATTTTTTTTCATCGAAACCCCTACCTCATGAGTGCTACCAGTCAACGGGACTTTCCTGCCTCGCACCCGTATCATGGCCGCCCCTTAATCATCGTCCATGATCATGATATCCTGCTCGGACGGGGTGTGAACATCGCCCAACATCCAGGAAATGAGCGATTCCGGGCCTTGGTGAGTGCTAGGAAGGATGACTCCTATTGTACAAATTTTTCGCTCAGCGAGAAACGAGCACTGGCCGAAGAGGTTGTAGCACACATAAAGGGCTTGGACCCCCCCGGACGATTTCTGAAGCGGATGGGTAGGGTACAGGGCTCTAGAGGTCTTTCTGGACCTTGGGAGGAGGTCCCACACCGTGAATGTATACGGAAAACCTGTCAAGCCCTTCGTGACTGCAATCGGCAGGACCGCACAGGCTATGCCATGGCTGTTTCTGCCCCCAGCGACGTCGCGTTAAGTATCCAAGAGAGGGCCAAATCAGGCCTGTCACTGAAAGAGCATGCCGCCGCCGTTGCTGCGGAAGCGAATAGAGCAAAACAGTATTCGAATCCAGCTAGCATACCGCCAGTTGCATACACGTCCCCCGGAGATTCCATTCCCGGGACGTTGCCGCACCACGATACAGCGGCTCTGGAATTTCATTTGAATCGGGGTGTTTCCTCTGATGCTGTCGAACAAGGCCCATTCAACACAAGAAGCGATAACCTGTCCCCGATGGTGGGTCTGGCCGCTCAATGGTTGAAGAAACAGCAAATGGCGGAGCCACATTCCCTAATGGCACCGAGTAGTACTGAACCGTGTCATTTTGGAATACCGGTTGCTACGACAAGCTCACCTTCACGCGCGCACTCCACGCCGACGCCATTGAGGCCTCCTATCCCTGTCACACAGACGCCAGGATCGCATGCACATCATGACGAGTCCTTTGTGACACACCCATGTTACCTTTCGTCAGAACATCTTCTGGCACCCCACGAAACGGACTCGCCGCAATTCGACATTACTAGCGAGTACCACGCTGAATCTATGGCACCTGCGCCATACTCACCTGTCACTCTTCAACACCGTGATGAAGATGTGGATCATACCGCCGATCTTGACCCTCACAGCTTTTCCTTTCATGCCAATGATCATGAAGACCATCACGGTGTAGACCTGCTTAGCGGTCTCAACGCTGGCAACGAAGTATCCTCATCATCACTCCTTGGTCACCACTCAAATCATCATCGAAACAATAGTTTGATTTTGGACGAAGATGTTGGTCCTCATGACACCCTAGATATGTCAGACTTGTAAACTCAACGGGACGAGAAATCGAAGTCTGCCCCCCCATCCACCCGGTGCACATTTCAATGAATGAACGCACCCACCTAAATACGAGACGGCGTAACGAAAGGATCACAAAAAATCTTATATGATTGCCAGCTCTCACACATAGACCCGAACAACAACAACAATGTTGCTTTCACTTCTTTTGGAAAGAAATGTGAATATGGGACCCGATATACATTCACTTTCCGTACTACACACTAAACGTAATGGTTAAAAGAATAGAACAAACGTTATCAATCCTCATTCTCGATAAGACGTTTGTAGTACTACCGAGAGTTTTCAAAGAAATAGGTGCAACCCCGTCTTCCGATTTGAGGGGGAAAGTGTGTTTTTATTCGGATTTTGGGAAGTCATAGACTTTTTTTACAAAAATTCCGCGAAAAGATGCTGAACTTCGGAAACCGAACAACGACCGAGGGATGACGTTCTCGTGGATGATTTGCCAAAAAAATAAAGTCACGCCCGGCTCGCTTTTTGCACATAAGTCATCTTTTCGTTTGCTGCGGCTTAAATATTTTGGTCATCTACAGTACGGTCGGTGCTTTTCCACGCCAATGCTTGTTTGGAAATACAGAATCTTTATAGAACCCAAGCAGCGACCGTTGACAGTCCGTGTCTCCCGTAGTCGATTCAATGGAACAATTTCGAATCTGAGGGGCATATAAATTTCAGGTTTCGATCGATTTCTTCGACCCTGAGGTTTACACAATCAAAACAGCTGATTTCAACCTTACAGTGTAGTAGTATGTATGTGTCGCATCTATGTTGGACTACTGGTACATTACCTCAACTGAGAAAAAGCATGGCCGCCGATCAACAGATTCTCGGTGGTGATGTCATCATTCACCTTCTAAGGAGCCCCGCCCTCGACCCCCTCTCTATCGCCCTTCTTCCGACAGACTTTGGTTCTAATTCTTCTCCACATTGGACAGTTTTGTTCCAAACGTTTAGTATACAGTTGCTTCTTTTTCCCACGAGATTGTCCACTCGAAGATGACTTGGCTATATGCCGTGAGAGTTATTTCTCCTTTATTGCTCGTAGTGTTTGGAATAGCCTTTGTTGGTGCTTTCCAATCGACTCGACCAAACAAGCCCAATCGATTTACCCTTGAACAAAAATACAAATATGGTGAGGAAAGTGATCGAGATAGTATCAACGTCCTCAGTCCTAGATCGACGATTCAGTGGGGTGTTCTTGGTATCGCTGCTGGAAAGTTACCTACCGCCAGAGGGAGGGAATCCAATACTCTTTCGAACGTACATGAGCTTCGGAAGGCTGTTCTAGATGACAAAATTCCATTTTCACAAATCGAAATCACTAGTCGGTTGGATGCCGCGATGGAGAACAAGATGGATTTAAATGTTCTACATAATCATGCTGTTTTACAAATAATGAAGGAACGGTTCGATTCAAGATCGAAACCAGGTCATCGATCGGATAATGAAACTGTCGCCTTGGCCATTGAAGGAGGTGGGATGCGGGGTTGTGTCGCTGCCGGGATGGCAGCTGCTATTGGCTCGCTAGGCTTAAGTGATACGATTGACAAGATCTATGGGAGTAGTGCAGGATCAGTCATTGGAAGTTACCTCGTTTCTCGACAAATGTGTGTCGACGTGTATGTTGATATCCTTCCTGCCGCTAAGCGTCTCTTTGTCTGCAAGACACGGATCGTCCGAGGATTGGCACAATCTCTTGTGGAAGTCCTTCGGAAGACTCTACGACTAAAGTCTGGGACAGATTCTTCTTCCAGTGTTCGAAAACCTGCACCTGGTATGAATATCAGCTTCGTACTTGACAGCATCATGGGAGAAGTCGACGGAGTTCGTCCCTTGGACTTGGCGAAATTCAAGGAAAATAATGCCCATCAACAGCTCCGTGTCGTATCTTCATCGATTGATGAGGATGGGCAACTTGTTGCCAAATGCTTCGGTACTGAAGACTTCTTCGGAGACGACGTTACAAGGAGGGCAGATGGGAGTAGACAAGGATTGTTTGCATGCCTCGAGGCATCCATGACTGTCCCCGCAGCAACTGGACCCCCCGTTGATCTTTTGCGACGCAATACAAAAGGGACGAAAATTGACGACAATCACAATAGCCTACCATTTTTTGATGCCTTTTGTTTTGAGCCACTTCCATATCGAAGCGCAGTCGCGGAAGGAGCAACTCATGTGATGGTCCTGGCTAGTCGGCCATTAGGCTTTCAGCCAGCAACACAGCCTGGTGTTTACGAACGAACATTGGCCCCCATCTATTTCTACTCTCATTCTCAGCCTGAGGTTGCAAGATTCTTTGAAAGGGGTGGGCAGCAATATCTGTATGCCGAAGACATTCTTCTACTCAGCGAAGCGAAGAATAAACTGAAGGATCCGGTCTTGGTAGCACCACCCAAAATCATTTATGGCCTAGATGACCCGAACACAGTCATATCCCAACATGACATGGACAAGCGAGAACAAGATTGGAAGAAAGCTCATCTATTTCCGGTCCAGGTACCACCTGAGGAGGCAGAATTGGGGACGTTAGAGCAAGACAAGGATGCTGTCCTTCAGGCGGTTCGAGGAGGCTTTAGTGCAGCTTTTGACATTCTTGCCCCAATCGTCGGCCTTCAGGGAATATCTGGTCAAGAAGCTAGTAAACTCGTTTTTCCTGACTTTAATGATGATGAATCATCTAAGGTCGATGCGACGAATGACGATCGTGACGCTCTAATCCTTGCGACGAAAATTACCGTCCCCGGCGATTCCATCGTCGAGGAGGAAAAATCCTCGTCAAAGGACGGACCACTCTCAAGTGCATTACGACATACCCTGCTGTCGGCATTGCCCGGTTTTCAACGAGGAAAATTGTACCATCTTTCCCGAGGTCTTCGACATGGGAGTGGGAACAGAATCTACTCGGAGTACGAGCAATTCAACTCCCGACGAGATCCAAACTGATTGAATTTCATCGACGGTGGGCATACTGTATCCCTCTCATCTTTTCATCTGAAAGTACATTCCTTTCAAATGGAGGTCGATATACTCTAGCTCTTTGTCCCATTTGTCCAAGACCGGATCACATAGTACTCGATGTTTCAACTTCCATTCGAGCCAATGAATTTCCTTGAGGAACTGTTCCAGTGCGATCCGGTACATGTATCTATCGACGTTGGTCAATACGTCAATTTTCTGTAATATCGAGGGTCCATATCGGCCAAGGTGGGACGTTTGTGTGCTTCTGTGTAATGGACATCCTTGACGTCCTTGATTACCATTGAAGTGATGTTGTGGGGATTGGACGTACGGCAGTGGCAGGTCTCGTCGAGATACTCCCTCACAAAGCTCCCAGGATTATCATTGTTATAAGTGTTCCCTTGGTAGATTCGATAATACAGTAGACATTTGGATTCATGGAAGAAACTTGACAGTGAAATCCAGTCCATTTCCCAATAGTTTTTCATGACGGTCATCTTATCTGGTTCATATATATCATCCACAACATGATGTGGATTTTCGGACATAGTAGCGAATGCTCGAGATTGATAATTGGCTGGATGATAACAATGAAAGTAATCTCTTTGTTTCCGAATAGTTGTGGTAGTAGTAGTGAAATGATCCAACCACAATGAAAAATCCTTTATGACGTCGGTAGGATGATTTCTTGGAAAGTTCGTAGATAGTGTGGAATAGATCCCCCATTGAGAATTATAACATTGAGAAAATAGAGACCATATATGATGTCTTGGACTACGGACTGTAGCAAATTTCCGATACGATGATCCCGTTTTTTGAAGGAGTGCATCTTGAAAGGGTCCACTATGTTCCTGATCGGCATGTTTCGTCGGATAGAGTCCGACCTGTTCAAAACTTGTAGCAGCATCACCTACATAATCCAAAGATATATTCTTGATACGTTTCAATTCTTGAATCCATGAGGAACCAGCATTTTTCGAGATATGGAGATAACTGATCCTCTCCTGGATAGAGATGGGGTCACATCTCTTCGTTGATTGACACATTCTTGGACTATTCATCGACGTCCAGATGTTAGAATTGTCGTCACGATGCACAATAGGAAAGTGATGTTTCGATGATGATGATGATGATGATGTTTCTTCTTCCAAGACATGGAGTCTCACAGGCATTCGGTGGACGGTTCGATACAACGATACAAGAATGAGCAGTGACGTTAGTCCAACATGGATTCGCCTCATAAGAATCCACCCAGGTGAACATCGTCTTCGTCCTTTCGAAGTCTTCATTGTTATTTCAGTCTCCTTCTCACTTGATCAACTTGAGGATACATACCCCCCCATTGTTCTCTCGCACCGTACATCTTGTTGACCGTGACCTTCACCTCGGGAGTTCTATAGCCGTTGCGAAGGGATTTCTCTCTTTTTGTGACACTTTGTTGCGATAGAAGTGTCGAGTTGTTGACCAGCTGGATTAAAAATCGGAACGGGTCATTTTCTCCCACGTGACGAAGAAAATATACCGAAATTGACGGCCGGCTGGTGATGCCGATGTGTCGCTACAGTATTGACGTTTCCGAACAAGTTCTGGTCATCGACAGTTTCTTTACCCCCTAAATTTCGGGGAAACACCACTACAATAAAGTTAGAGTCGTCAGATGTGATTGGGGGAGAAAATTGAAAAATCGTAACTGCCAGCGAAACTCCGTCTTCAACAGAACGTCACAAGTAGTGTCATCGCGGTTCCCCGCCCCTGGCACATCATCTCATCACATAGGAGAGTGCCACATACCAGCCAGAGAGAGACAGAGAGAAACGATTCTCGTCACATACTATCATCAAGTATTATGGTATGGACAGTCATGACAGGATACGCCTCTACTCGATTCAATCATTATCATCATCCCCATAATGATGATATTGCACGACTACGACGACATCCGTCCAATGGGAACATGAATCCTGAAAATGTCGAAGATGACGACGATCGGGAGATATTCCAGGAATGTCGACATACCAACGAGGATGTCTTTGTCTTTTTATCTCAAACCTGCTCAAGTGAGACTACGAGTGAAGCATCATCATCATCGTCGTCGTCTTCTACGTCATCTCTTCATGGATTTTCGTGTTCTCCGGATAGTCATGAGGAGTCGGATGATCTTCATCATGCCGATGATGATGATGGTGATGATGATGACGCCAGCACAACCTATTTAGATGCCAGTACAACTTCCTCGAATGAAAACAAACCCAAAGATATATTGGAGGAAGATCACGATGTGGGGTTGCACTTTTCCTCTTCGGAAGAACATGATAGTCTGTTTTCCCTGTCGGGTTCTTCTCATGATGATGATAACGATGGGGATGAGAAGAATGTGGTACGTCGGGAATTGTCGAAAGGTAACAGCCAAGAATCACTGTGGCGATTGGAACTACCCCGATTTGATGATGATGCTGATGGTGGTGTTGTTGGTCAGGAGTACACCGAGGGTAGTAGTCCAGTCGACTTGGCAGTTCAAGTTGTACAGAATATATGGGAAGGATCGAAAAGGACACCAGTCGGATTTGCGGTCAATTTGACAGAAGACCTCTTTGGACGATTAACGGGGATGATTCCACACCAGGACGACGACAACGACGATCATCATCATCATAGTAGTGTAGTCGACATGACTACAATATATGATGACAAGGAGGACGGCCTAATGGTACAAGGACCCAATTTGCCCCCCACAGAACAGGTAAACTTTTTAGGTCCCAATGAAGAGGGAGAAGAAACGGAAAGTATTATGATTGCAGAACCAGATCCACTGGATGCTTCCGAATTTGTATTGGCGAATACGATCAAGGATGACAGAAGTCCCATCGGTAATACTATATCCCTCCCTCATCGTCAACATGACAACAACCGAAATAATAATCATGGGGTGAATCACTCCTCAAGGACACCATCGACCGATGAGGCCATCCGACGACGACTTCATTTTTCTTCTTCTTCGTCGTCGTCTTCCAACAACGAATTGGATGCTTCAAGACGACGACGACACCGGCAGCGGAATACGGATCCATCTGGTGATGGTGCTAGAATAGTGTTCCTTTAGGAAATTATTCTACTTGTACAATAAGAGGCGGGTTCGATTCTAAACTGTAGCATATGCTGATTAAGTTTGTATCCCATGAGCGGCTTTGAATAGGATTGACAATGATCGTATCACCACGATACCTTGCAAAATCCAGTGACAAGACTCTCTAATTCGGTAGTTGCTCATAGGTATAGTCATTTGCGACGATCTATAGTTCCTTCGACCACATCGACCTTCTATTTTCACAAAACCAGGAGGTTCTCGATCGCAGTAGCCGCTAGTAGATATTTACTGTTAGTTAGGACGAACGGAGGTGATGCCTTTGAAGCCATCATGTACGTTGTGCTTCTCGTTTTTGTCTTTCTTGGTTCTGTAGGTTGATACCCCTGTGGGATTAGGTATATACCGTAGTCATACGATGTATGACTGTGATAGACGTTTGTGACCTTGTATCTCTACATGCCTCCTCTAGAATGACCTGCCGACTATGGCATTCTATCACTAGGATTGGACAGCGGCGTTTGGCTTCACTCACTGCCACCAACTTCTGACCTGTGACCACTTCGATTACCCGACGAACCGGAGGATGAACTGGTACGACCCATATATATCGCAAGACATAGGCGAACCTTCGGGGAAAACTCCAGTACGACGGCTTTTGACTTCGATGCCGGCCACTTGCTCTCGACCACACTTATCATTTATCTCACAATTTCATTGACCGAACCAATTCGAACAGTATAAGGATCACATCAAAATATGCAGTATTCTGCTGCCATCATCGCCTCACTCGTTGCCGTCGCCTCGGCCCAACAACAACAACAACAACAACAGCAACGAAACTTGGCTTCGTTGGCTCAAAAGTGGAACCTTACCGAGCCGACCTTCGAATATGATGCCAACACCTTCAGCTTGACCTTTCCTGTTACCAACTTCATCGTAGATGGACAGGCACAGTACACCTTGTCGACATCGCCCGATTGTCAGTCCGATAATGGTGATCAACTCGATGAAAGCACGATTTTCAGTGCGCACACTCTGACATCCAACGCTGCTCTCCTCGCTGGAGCATCCCAAGACAGCGGAGCCTTCACCGGACGAGCAGCCACCATCGATTGTCACCTTTGACCCACAAACCGTCTCCTCTCAAGAGGCCAAGAATCTAGGCATCTACTCTCAGGAGGTTGTAAACAACCAACAAATCGCCACCATCAAGTTCTGTGTCCGATTCGGGGTTTGGACGACGACCGCCATGGGTGTCAATACTCCCGTCGAAGTCAACTTCCTTGAGACTCTCTTGACGCTTTTCGTCGACTTGACCGATGGTTTCAAGATTGGTGCCATCGAGGTCGAACCGAAGGATCGTCTCGAACGAACGGCCAATCAAGCCTACGAGGTCAATGGGTATGAATGCTGTGCCACTTCTACCAACCGTCTCAGTCCGACCGACCGAGCTCGTCCTCGTAACCAGGGAGAAATCATCCATGTCTGTGTGACTCCCGAACAAGAGGCGAAGGATGATGGTATCTTCATGCGATCTATTGATGACTTTGCATGGACTCGTGGTTCTACCGTGCGTCAAGTCGCCGTGGAGGACAACCGTGAAGCTGGGAACTTGTTGACTACGTATGATCATCTCGCGTGTGAAGGATCGGAAGTGTGCCGATTCTCTAGTATTCTGTTTGCTCAGTTCTATGCTACTCCAGGAACAGTCAACGGAGAGGGTGTCGCATCGATGCAATTTGGGACTGCCAAGACAGGACTTACACGCCGTCAACTCCGCGCTACCGACCGCAAGTTGCAGGCCGAGGAGGAGGGTGCGGGCGCTGCCGAGTTTGAACTTGATTTCGAAGTGAATCAAGCCGAAGCTCGAACGCAGTCTGGAGCTGGATCGTTGTCGATGGGAATCGCCGCTATCGCTGCCGTTGCTGCTTCCATGTTGTAATTGGAGGATGTGAAGCGACTGCAGGTTTAAATCTCACTGATCCCCCCAGAGGAAGAATAGAACAAATAGAAGAATATGTGTTGAGTACTAGATGAGAATGTTGTCACGGTAGCCGAAAAACGAATAGACCTCTCCTACTACAATTTGTTGATTTTTGTTGCATATGATGGATCGCTCAAAAAATTACCGTCGCTTCCTTGATTGACACGCCTATGTAGGGCCCATAGGCACTATTCATCAGATTTCGTTCCAGCTTGGTTGATGATGTTGATCCGCATCATCATGAGAGATGGGCCACTACAGTCTCCGACACAAGGTTTTGGCTTTGACTTGCGTTCGCGTCGAAAAGACTCTCACAACAGCAAGGAACATTGCACCATCTTGCGTTGATTTTGACATGGAGTGTGACGGAGATCGCGACGTCGACCTCGTGTATGCGATCAAATGACGTAGAAAGAGTTCTCACGCCGGGAGCCGGGAGGCGGGAGGGGATCGGAACGCAATTCGAACTTTTTCTATTTCGTAGCTATGTATCCTAGGTATCATTCCGCTAAGAACACGTTTTGCTGATGCCACATTTACATGTTAATACTCCGTGACTTGCCGTCGCTACGATCATTGGTGTTCCGAACTGGATTGGAAGAGATATAATTCCTCAAGGCGGAATAAACCTATAAAACGCCTGCCACAACGTGCCGCCTT